>Ga0116229_10000603_pt1 | contig 49532 bp, 40 predicted proteins | sample S1TSphgellanicum_3_FD_87313 | JGI IMG/M metagenome (GOLD analysis project Ga0116229, IMG submission 87313) | Host-associated microbial communities from peat moss isolated from Minnesota, USA - S1T2_Fc - Sphagnum magellanicum MG | ecosystem: Host-associated > Plants > Peat moss > Unclassified... | reverse complement strand
TTTATTTTACTTTTCGTTCTTTTTTGTCTGATCCAAATTTCTCTTGTTTCTATTTTTCTTTTCCACATTTCTTCTCGTTTTTGTTTCTTATATTAAATAAATATTTTTTTTTCTTTTTTTTTTGTTGTTTTTATTTTTATTTTTTTTTTTTTTTTGTCTTTTTTTTGTTGTTCCTTAGTGTTATTATATATTGTTATGTTGCCTTGTGTTGCATTGCTAGTTGGTGCTCCTTCACATTTTTCATGGATGTTCCATTGTGTTGTTGGTCACACTTTCATTATATTGAGAGTTCTTTTGTTGTGTTGCTAATCAATGCTTTTTCACATTGCTCGTGGGTTGTTCCATCATATTTTTTTTGTGCTTTGCATTGCTAGTATTTTCATTATCTTGTTGGTTGGTGCTCTTTCATTTTGTTTATGGTTGTTCTATCACATTGACTATCAATCTTCCATCATCCTTGCTACTAGTTGTTGCTCCTTCACATTGCTAGTGGTTGTTCTTTCACATTAGTTGATCACTACTCCATCTTGTTGTTCCTTCACATTGCTTAATCAATATTCCATTCCATTGCTTGTTACTTTGCTTCCTCTCGTTGCTTAGTTATTGATTCATCATGTTGTTGCTAGTGTTGTTTTGTCATCACATTTCCTAATTGTTAGTTATGGCCCGTCACGTTGTTGGTCCTACTTTGTCACATTGTTGGTTAAAGTATAGTTTAAGATTAGAAAAATTCATGTAACATTTTCACCATTCTTTACAAAAGTTTATTGTTATTTTTCAATTTTTTTTAAATTAATATATTTTCAATGAATAAAATTTTCAAATTGTGAAAATCAAATATGAAATCAATTGTTATCACATTTGTGAAAATCGCCCCATTTTAAAAACTGGCTTGATTTTAAAAAATCAATGTGATACCCTAACCAATTTTCGTAAGTTTAATTTTATTTTATAAATTGGGATTTGTTCAAGTGTTGGAAAGAACTAAAATCAACAATTTTCACCCAAAATAAATAAATAAATAATAACCACCCAAAACTATTTGTAAGCTCCCATGTAAACCTTCTTACTTTCCCCTCACGTTATACAAGTAACCTATAACTAACTACCCATGTAAATAGGTAAAGAATCTATCTATGAATTGTGGTACCCTAGGAGTTTGTTTGATTCTACACCCAAAAATATAATTAAATATTTTTTGGATGATGGCATAAATAACTATTTTGAGATTTTTACATTCAAAAGGTCTCAACTAGTTTATGATTTCAACATGTGAAAGGGCAAACTTGATTTACATAGGCAAAGCCAATTGAGGGCAATGCATATATCTAAAATTATATGCATATATGCATGAAGGATTTATGAAGCCCTCAATGCATAGGGTGCACTCACTTAGTTGGTTTCATCATAGTGTTTCCAGTCAAAAATCACCTTCATCAAACTAAAATTCATAATGGAATTTGGGTGCACTCTTGGCATTGTTGGAACGCCCTTAGTGAGTACGATTTAATGAAGATGATTTGTGAATTTTCAGACCTAAGGTGCAAGAGATATTGAATTTTGAGTCATTTTTCAAACAGAAAGTTTTTTTTGTATACACTCATGATTTTCCAGGTCAATTTTTTCTGTGTCAGGGAGAACAGTGGGTTAACTTTGTGAGAGAAAATTGGTTGCACAGGCTGCAAAATAGCCAGTGCTGAAATACATGGCACCTAGAAAAGCGCCATCATCAATTTTGAACCACAACCGCTCCCTATGTCTTCTGTTTCAACTCCCCATTAATTTACGCATCCATCCTTCTTCCCCTTCCCCCCCCACTGGTTAGGAATTTCCCCATTTTTTTGCATGGACTTACAGGATTCTGTTTCTCTTAATCATATGTTACTGTGCACGAAGAACTAGTTTTTTGATGAGGTGAAGCTTTTTCTTAAATCGACTAAAGCTGATGAATCCTCCGAAATACACATACAATATTGTACACTTCCACAACGTCCCACAGTTTACCCATGAAACCTTGCACAAGATGGTCTAACCTGGGCCCTTCGGCAACCCGTTGTTTCCATTGTTTCCAGTCTGTAAAAGAAGGTCGTAGTTGATCGATGCCAACTGTGACAAATTCTGTTGAGGGAAAACAAAACATGATGTAAGTGCCAGCCAGAACATGCAAAAGCGTTATCGTTACACCTTAACCTTCCCTATGTTTCTCACCGAATCCATATTGTGGTCACAAATTGGAAAGAGTGAGGAGGTTTGTCACACCCATGATGCTGCTGTCTTTTTGACAAGCAGGACCTTAAATATCTTTCATAAGAATAGAGAAAATCTCCTTTCTCACGACAAGCAGGAGGACCATGAAACAAGAATTTGCCCTAAATGTAACAGATCCGCATCAACAGGGTTTCTTCACATTACAGACACTAGCTGAGGCAGGCTTTCAAAAGAGACTACACCAATTAGGTTCTGTGGTTAGTGGCCTGGGAAGCTTTGCATGCAAGTTGCCAACTCTGATCTTCGAGTAATTCAATCACCCAGTTCTACCACATCCATATTGATTGCTGGGTCTTAGGAGCATTCAAGGTCATCAAATCCTGGTTCTAAGCCCTGATGATGCTCAACACTTACAAGTGACTCTTCAGATTATTCCAGGTTCTCAACCCCCATCATCCACAGTACCTTGGACAAGTGTATTGTGTATTTTCTTTCCCAGTAAGAAATAAGTTGCCTTATCCCAAGGATCCAGAAACGGAATGGGCCACAGAGAGGCTTAAGTTGGAGGAGTTTACCTCCCAAAGGTGCTCCTCACACTCACACCACTGCTTTCACCATCCCCTATTGACTTTTCTTCAATAAAACTTTCCCTTCCAACTGTAGGGTCTACTGTCCATGGGTCCTAATAATATTATGTTGGCAGCCCAGAAAACATCAGATCTTACATAGGTCACTAAGAAATGTACAAAGAGAGCAGAAAAGGATACAAAGACTTACCTTGAAGGAGAAATTACTGAAAGAAAATCTGGTTGAAGGCTCAAATTCAGCCATGTCCCGACATTCGTCCTTTTGAGAACAGTCACCAACTTCAACCTCCTGTACCTCCCCTCACAAGCTTTGCTTAGCCATTTGAAACCCTAAAACCCTCAACCTTCCACTAAAACCCTAATATGCAAACATATAGCACTAAGAAAATAGCCAGGAAACTTCGAACCATAACAATTAAGAAGATCAGAAAATTATGCAAAGATGACATACCAATTCTTCAGGCCTGGTTTCAGAGGAGCTTGTGCTTCTTCCACTAGCACTTGAATCATAATCACTGCTCTCATATCCTGGATCCGCAAATACTTGTTTGTCCATTGAATTCCACACATGACGTGACTTAAAGTAGCTTGTGTCATGTGCATTGTCAGGACTAGGCACGAAAGCTGCCTGTAAACATTGCAACACTATATAGGTCAGTTTCAACAAACTCCTGCACTGCCCTGATCTTGCCAGTATGGCACATGCTTGTGTATTTCAGCTAATCTAAAAGGACAATGGTGGAATGATCTTTGAATCTCTGTAATCTGGAGATTTTGGGAAATGAACATCTATATGAATTGTCAGTGTACAAGCATTACAAGAAGAATAGTGAAGCCAAGAGAAACAGAAATGAAGACACCTCCACAGAAGAAAGCGAAATATAAATGCAGAAACAAAGTCCTGTCAAATCTTTCATGTCACAGTGCTGTTGACAAAGACTCTGCGCCACTTTGGAAGGGGCAGGGCATTCAAGTGATACATCTGGCACCAGACCTTCATGCAAAGTCACCCAATTGACTCCTATTGTAGACTGGAGTTTTCATCAGATCTTACAGGAGTGGCAGTGCTAAGAATGGGTTAAAAGTAACAGAAAGAAGGGGGAAGCAAGGATTTTTGTTCTCACAAAAAGTCTACATTCATCAAGCAAAAGATCACAGAGAGGTACAAGGACACATTGTGGAGGGAGATGTGAGGTTGGAAATACAAATAGATATGATCCAAAGTTTCGCTCTCACCTTTTGTCGGGCCAAAGTGTCCCAATTAATGTTCTTGAAAAAGGGATGGGCTTTCACCTGCACAATACCCAGCACATGAAGCTCTCATGATTAAAGAATACCCACATTCTGTTTTTGAGATTGGCAGAACAGACAACCAGAAACCATTCACACTTTCTTGAAGCCAAAGGCTAATGATTGCCATCTGTAGGTAGTGATCCAAAAATATTTTACATGCTTGAGCAACTACTACAGTGTTAACTAAATGAGGAAGTCAAAAACTTACCTCCATTGCACCCTTGGCTCCCAAACGTTCATTTGGATCCTCTGTCAGGAGTCTGGACAAAATCAGACTAATCAGTGAGTTACTCCTACCATCAAGCCCAAATAATATTACAGTGGGAAAGTATCATTCGCAATCCTGTTCATAACAGCCAGAATCCTACAGAAAGCTCTAAGAGACATCAAGGAAAAAGGAGAAAGTGCAAAGAAATATTTACTTGTTAATCAGGTCCTGAGCTTCATGTGACATGTCTTCAGGAACATGTGGCCATGGGATATTGCGATTGAGGATATTGTCAAAAATGACCTTTGGACAAACAAAGGGCCTTTATAAAGATGCAATTCTTGGGAAAACATTCCATCATCTCTTAATATTACAGATCCTCAAAGAAGAGCCTTGAAGTTAATAAATCAGAAAGCTGAAGAATGCTTGACAGCTTGACCTAAATGTCAATGAATAAGAGGGGAAAAAAACTACTATTTCAGTCACTGTGAGAGGAAACAAGCACAGAACCTGTATCAGATGCATTCAACCTACATGGAGTCACAACTTACAACTCTGGTTCAATTCAACAATGTACTGCAGCAAGCTAAAAGAAAAGTTTGGACATCTACCTGAGGGTGCTCAGCATTGAAAGGAGGGATTCCAGTAAGCATCTCAAACAGCATCACACCTGTTGACCACCAATCCGCTGCAGGGCCTGAAAAGTACAAGAAAGTGTCAACACAGAAAGCATAATAAGCAGAACTACTGTTAGAAACAAACATTTATGAATCTGAGGTGGTTCTAAATATCTGAACACATCATATCTACAAGATTGCGGAGTAAACTCCACATGACAATAAGAATAATTCTCTGCAAATACAAGATCCAAGCACAATAACTCTGGCTGTGTATCATCATCTTCAGAACAACACAGTATAAATCATACCATGAGAAGTTCCCAAGAGAATTTCAGGAGCAAGATAATCCGGGGTGCCTACAGCTGACCGTTGTTTCCGTCTCACCCTTTGTTCACTCTGTGCCAGAGAATCTTCACTGGATTTACCCAAGTCTTCCATTGACATTGACCCCCTTGCAGCAGGCCCTGATAGATCTTCTGTACTATTTATGAGCCCCACTCTTGAAAGACCAAAATCTGTGAGCTGCAAAATTGACCCATTAGACACCATCAGTTGAAACATCTTTCAGACTCCACAACACATTTATATTCTCAAATTTTGCAATTCCAGCAATGCAAAAGCACAGTCAGTAGTAACATGACTTTGGGCTTGTCACATTTTATCTGAACCATTAAACATGAAGCCTAGAACTTGAACCTAAAATACTAAACCTGGAGACCCAAAATTGCTAACCTTGACACCTTGAAAGCTGAACTTGTTACTTTCCAGAAATTCACCTATCCAATGAACTAACCCCTTGAGAACCAGGAAAGCCACATGGGGTCTCAACAAATCCAAAATGGATCTTAAAGTTCCTGACCTAAACATATGGCAGGGTCTGCCTTTAGGGCTGTACCTTGATATGCCCATCATGGGCAATCAAGAGGTTGTCAGGTTTCAAGTCCCGGTGCACCACTTTCAACGAGTGCAAATATTCCAGGGCCAGCACCTGCACAGACAGCAGATTTTGCAATGAACCATTTTCCATCTTCACTCCCTGGAACCTGTGCAGACACAAACATGTGCTTCTAAAACACGACAATCCAGTTTTTCTAAGGAAAATCCAGAACATATTAAAAGAAAAACTTAGAAGAGAAAGTGCAGAGGAAATCCAACCAAGAAAACAGAGACATGATGATGCAGTAGGACAACCCAGAGTAACAGCGCAAGAAAGACATAGCTGAACATTCAGAAGAACATGAGGACAGCAAAGTAGTTTCTGACATCCAACACAGGCCTGAAGTGGTTAGGACTATATCATGAAGAAGAGCCCTTCACATATACGGAGAGTTCAGAGGACAAATGTCTATGAAAAAAACACAATCTTCCACAGAAACATGAAGCCTAGAGAGAAAAACTTGCAAAGAGATTTTAAGTTCTGCATTAAGTACAGACATTCTATGAGACCAAGAGCAGTTATGAGGGAGAGAGTGCAAGGATCCATACCAGCTCAGCAATGTAAACCCTTGCCATTTCCTCCTCTAAACACCCCAGGGTTCGAAGCAATGAGAAAACATCTCCTCCATTCAAGTACTCCATTACAAGATAAAGATTATCCTGGCAAGTGAAGGAGTAAAAAAATCGAACCTGGAAACAGAACCCCACTATCAGCTGAAACTCCAGCAAGAGGAACTGTCCACATACAAGCTTCACTACCATTTAAGAAAAGATCCTGAAAATTTTACATGTGTAGTTTTTGAATCCTTGATAAGTATCCATACCACAAAGGGATTACGGACAGTAATTAGAATGTTCCGTTCTGCCTGGACACTCTCCACTGTGTTTTTGCGGATTATGTCTGCCTTTCTCAGAACCTGCAGACACAAATTCCACAAGAGGTTTCCTCAGATGGGTGCAAAAACAGAACTTTGAGAATTGGAAAGCTGCAAGAGTCAGTAAATACAGAAATTAAAACCAAGAGCCTACAACAGACTTGTACATTCCTGGCAAGGGCAAACAACCACAACCCCATCACATGAATATCCCCAGTCCAGGCCTAAAATCTAAATCAACATCAAAATGCATAGTGTGAAATTGTAACATCATCAAGTAGATATGACCATTAACAGCAGATATAAGCACTTCAAAACTGGGAAAGAGGAAATAATCAGCAATGAAGCAGCAAGAGCTACAAAGAATGGACCAGAAGTCCCTAGAATGAGTAAAGGCACCTTAATAGCAAAAAGATCACCAGTTGCTCGTTTTCTTGCTAAAAAGACCCTGCCAAATGCACCTCGGCTTATTGGTTTAATGATCTGAAAATCATCAATGCTCGTCCTGTCCTTGTGAGTCGTCGGATGGGCTGGGGTTGACCTCACACTTTGAGGCATGTCCTCATCTCCATAACTATCTTCTTCATGAAACCCAGCAAACTCCATTCCATTCACCCCTAAAAGCTCACAGACTTGCTTATATTTCTCCCTGCAAAAAAACCAATCATCATAACCAAAACCATCCCAAGCATGTTGCCCCCCAACCACTGCACTACAGAAAAGTCTTTGGATGGGTGACTTCCCAAGCTGACAGGGCTGCAAAGATGCAGAGAACCCAATCAAATAATATGAACTCCAAAGTTAACAACCCTATGCTGAAAAGGCATTGGAATGCATGACCCCCAAAAGTAACAAAGCTATAAGGATGCATAAAGACCCATCTCTCAAAGGATGTGTAACCACAGTGAAACTAGGGGAAGAGGCTCTCAGTCATGCTTGCTCTATGGGGAGCTTAGCATCAAAGTTTGTGATTGCAGAGAAAAACTAATTTCATAGTATAGATCCTCTAATCCATTTAAAGCTTGTAGGGACCTAAGCTGAACGCACACAGAGGACAACATTGAAGGTAGTCACTGGAGCCCCCTGCGCCCTGAACATATGGTATTAGCACAACACTGGTGACTAGTTGGGTGCAGTAAATCCAATTACTCATGGGTAAAAACAAAGAGAAATTCCAGGAAAAAAAATTGTAACAAAACAGGTTTGGGGTTTAGGGTTTAGCACCTTGCAGGATATCTATAGAGGGCAACTATTCATGCGCACAAAGAGTACAGCCAAAGTTTTTGTGCTAGTTTGCATCAACTGGCAGACACTACAGCACTGCTAAGTCAGCACCAAAACAGGTGTGATTCAGTACACACCTACAAAGCTTATCGATGCGCTTCCCAAAAGTGTCAACTGTCAGTGCCTGGACTTTGTTGTCATGTAGAACATCCTTCAAATCCTCCATGCATGACCTCATATATTCCAGAGCATTCTCATCCCCAGCATTCATATTTGCTATGCACCTTGCTATGTCTGATAGCTCATTGATCTGGCCACATTTTGAACCAGTTGTTACATCTGACAAATGACACAGTGTCTCCCTCATGCAGATCAGGTTCTAACTAAGAGTTTGAATCACATTTGCACCAGCAAGGAGTGCATCACAAGAACATTCAACAAAAAGATCTTAAAGAACTAAGGCATAGTATTGACATGAATCCAGTGCAATGTTATTGGAGTGATTCAATGTCAGATAAGATGCAGCAGCACAGAGCACATCATTTTCTGGTACCTGTGGAATGTCCTCCTCCTCTGCAAAGCTGTTCTGCTCTGTCAAGAAAAGATCAATTTGACTTGTCTTTGGAGTAATAAGCGGTGAGCGAGGCGTAATGCTCCCAACAGAGGATGAAGGAGCCATCACACTCCCCACAGATGATGCAAATGAAATTAAGGGATCGACTTTTGGGCCAAACCGAGTTTTTGCATTGAAGAGTCTGGGTTCATCTATGATACTTGCAGTGTCAATCACATGCAAATCATCAAGCATGTCCTGTGATGGCCTGCGGAGCAATTCACCACCAGTTCTTTCAAGAGCTCCAAGCTTCTCAGAAACAATGCCAAGCTTCTCAGACAGGCTGCTATCTGATCCATTGCCACCAATGAAGGTTTTCACATCATCAGGGCTCCTATCTGCTGCAATCATTGAGTTTTTGGGTGTGTATGATTCAGCTATCCATTCAAGAGTTTCAGCTAGCCTCTGCAGGCGCTCATCCAGAGCCACCCCTTTATGATCACACCGGTCTGCAAATGCACAAATCCGAGAATGCTCCTCAAGACGTAAAGTTGGTACATCTTCTTCACATATCCGACATATAACCATGTAATCATCAAGAGCACCTGTGTAGTCACTCCATGGAGTCCTTTGTTGCCGCTGTAATGATATTGACGGTGGAGCCGACTTTGAGGTCTTGAGAGCAAGTGACTCTCTGTCATCAACAGTATCAGGTTTCTGCTCTTTGAGGCGTGAAGCTTTTTGACCACCTGTCATATCTTTTGCACTCCCTGGTCTCCCTGTACTACTACTACTGTCTGTTGATGACCTTCCTTTCTTCCATGATGCAATGCGATCAGCAATAAGGGAAGTCACTACACTCATTGATTTTCCTTTAGAGGGACGTTCCTTTGATACATCATCCTTTTGGAAGTCCTCCTTGAGCTCCTTGATGGTTTCCATGGGGCCAGACTTACCACCACCAGGCTCATCTTTAGATCTCCGGGGCAATGGGACAGCCTCTACATTCCAATAATGGGGCATTGAGTCTGGTTTCCGTAGTTTGACAGGATCATTTGCAAGAGTTTTCTTACCCTTTACAACAGAATTCCAGTGCTTCTCGAGTGATTGATCCATTTGAATTCGATGTTGTAAGAGGTGGAGAGAGCCATCCTCATCTAAGCCATTTTCTTTTAGGTACTGCAAAAGCCGGGTACAGCGCGTGAGAATGAAAAGCATGCGGGTGTGCAATGTTTTCAATTTCCCTATTGGAAGCTCCTGCCGTTTTTCGTCAAGATCATGGACAATGCCCTCACATTGCCGCAGAAACTCATCAGGATCCATAACTGCACATTGGTTTGCCAGAATTAACAAATCTTCGGTCCTCTCTAACCAGTCTGCCTCTGCATCAGGATTCCTTTCGAGAATTTCAATAAGATCTCCAGCAAATACTGCGAGCTCCGCATTCACTTCCTCCTTTGCTGTGTTGAACCGAGCCCGAAGAGTTTGTATAACCTCCTGGAAGATGAACATTAACAGAGCACCATTATTTCCCACAAACTGATTTTATGTTGTGCATGCACTGGAACTCTTCTGCATGTCTTTCATCCCTTTCCCTTGTCCATACTGCATGCTTTGCCCAACTTCAAAAGGACCAATTCCACAACAATCTCCAATCAGTACAACAGCTATACATCAACAGATCAAGCACTAAAACAATGAAAGTAGTAAGAGAAGACTCATCTTTCAGAAAGTGCTAGTTGCAGCTCATACCTCCAAATGATTGATGCTACGGGGGCGCAGAAACCCATGGGCACGGAAACCCCGAGGGTCAAGCTCATGAGAGTAGCTCTTTTTATCAGTGGGAAGTTTTCCTTTTCGAGGGCGAGATGTCATTCGGAGGAGAGCTTGAAACCGCGGTGACTCTGTCTCCTTTGCCCCATCTTCTGGGCTTGTTGGACTCTGCCCCACCATACCCTAATCTATCATCACTAGGACAAAAACCAAACCAAATTCCACTGCAAGAGTTGAAGATCCTATCACTGAGCATCCAAAGAATCAAGACAATTTGTGAGGGTAAGATCCATGGCCAAAAGTAAAAAGAATGAACCAATTTGTGCACTGCAACATCAGTTGTCTCATTCACAGTAAGAAAACCCTGCTCCAAATGTATTACAATGACATATCTAGCTCAGATATACCTCACTTTCTTGCATAGCTGCTTCAGAACCTTTTGGATCCATTGAGGTCCCTGAGTTGCCAAAGAAAACAGGAAATGCATTAGAAAATAAGATGATGAGCATTCCCCATGAACAGAAAGTCATCCTATTAAGAGATACCTACTTGGGCCATATATCAGCATTGGTGCATATCAGATAATATGATATTTCCCTAGACATCATCTTCTTGAAGGTGAGTGGCAGAGGCATCATGTTCTCTTATGTGTTATGAGTGGCAGTAAGCGAGGTTCCTTAGGATGATCATCACCACAAGTGCAAGAAATGAGAACATTCCACTATGAGCAGCACAGTACCAACTACTGACAAGCACACAAAATGGTCTACTTGAGTCTGAAGCTGTCACTATATATGTGCAAGCATCACAAAGCTAGATAATCAATACTTGGCAACAACTAGGAGGAATGCTGGAATAGGGCATCATATTGTCTTACCAGCTTGAGGAGACATGCTTAATGTAGGCTGATGATTCCAGTGTGCAGATTCAGGAAAGGACTGGCACCCAGTTGACGTACTGTCAAAACTGCTGTCCACATTAATCCAACTACTACTTGAAGAATTGTCAACTCCAATAGCAGTCTCTTTGCCAAAGCTTCCATTCGGGGAAGCTGTGCTTTCAATCAGCCGAGAGGAACCTCTCTCTGGATTGCTGATCTGTCCACACCGCTGTAATCTCTTCACAATTGAGGACCCAGGACTACCATCCTTCTGCTGAGGACAAGAGTCCATCTGCTGTGATTCCACAAAAATTTCTTTCCTCGAAGAGCTATCTTTTGGTGAAACAGAGTCACGGGCATGAACTTTTGAAGCTCTCCTGATGCCTGATGTTGACCTTGTTGACATTTCTCCTTTAGACCAGTTGGGAACAGCACCTTCACCAGTCCGGCCATCATTTCCAGTATCAAACCGGCTCTGGAGAGTTCCAGCATATACTGGCCCAGATTGTGTGCTTGGTGCAAACAGAGGCCCTGATCGTGTCTTGATCCGGTGCAACCCCAAAGAACTCACAAGAAGTGAAGATGCCACCTGGAAATCTTCAAACCTGGCTTCTTCAACAAGGATAGGTGCTGAGATTTCCATTTCAGCCTTCTCTGTCTCTGGAGCCTTACCAGCCCCCACACCTCGCCAACTTTTATCCTTGCCTGATTTACCGGCTTTCTCCTTCCCTTCTTTGACCATTTTTTCCTCTGTGATATCATCTTTAACCCAGCTTGGCAAAGTATGTGAACCTCGTCGCCTAGATTTTGGGTCACCCATTCCACTATCCTCACCACCCTTTCCATGTTTGCTTCCCTCCTTCCCAGCACCATCTTTCTTCTTACTTCCCGCATCTTTACTTGCAATCAATCCAGCCGCAGCCCTTCCAAATGGTCCCATATGGGCAGCGCACCAGAAGTAACTCAAAACACTTTCTTATTCTAATTGAGTCCCTGTGAAAAAGAAGAAGAAGGCTCACAAAATCAAAGGAGACATAGGGTCACTACATAGGACTGTAGAACCACATCCACAGATTCCAGGCCTCATTACACAAGCGCTAATCTTTTGTATCAAAATCCTCCATCACAAGATTGCTGCATCATGGGGATGATTGCTTTGCAGAAATCAGAACCTTTATGATGCATCAGAAATGGGGTTTTATACTTGGATCTTGCAGGTGATTGCTTTGCAGAAATCAGAACCTTTATGACGCATCAGAAATGGGGTTTTATACTTGGATCTTGCAGGTGATTGCTTTGCAGAAATCAGAACCTTGAAGATGCATCAGAAATGGGGTTTATACTTGGATCTTTTTATCCTCTTGAATCTTCACCTGTCCTGCTAACAACAACAACAACAACCAGCCTCCACAAAGTCAGAATTTAGAGGACTCCCTCATGATGAGCTATCCTTTACAAACAATGGGTAACATGGACAAACAACAGGATATTTGGGTAATACAGTTCTCATGAAAACTTGATCGCAACCTGGACGTGGGTGCTCCATTTGCTACACACTTCACCCAAATATTAAGAGCAAAATCCTTGCACAAACACAAAATCACTGCAGTAACAGAATCAAATTGGAAGAGTTCAGTTCCACTTCCCTACTCTAAGTCAAAATTGTGACCTGACAAATGCATCCATGATGATGAGATTAGAATCTTGTCATATACAGATTCCACCACAACATCATCACCTTTGTGGTTTTCAGTTCAAGATTGATACTTGAAAGCCCCTTGACAATGTATGATGAGTAGAGCTGATACTAACAAACACAGGTGAATCATCTCTCTCAATGAAGAAGAAGAAGAGCTAAAATGAAAAATTCGGTTTCAAAGGAAATGTGTCAAGTCTTTCAGAGTATAGATTGCAAATAGTTTTTGGTGGATATTGATCTTTCTCAAGGACATACACATACACAGTTCATCTTTTTCCACAAGAATAAGACTCGCTGAATATAGGCACATACAGACAAGAGCTAAAATCAACCCAGAAAGTATACTTGCCAGAGATGCCACTAAACACAAAAACCCCCTCAGCAGGTGACAACAAGCTTCTATATGTCAAGCTTCTTTTATTATGTCAACCCCAAGAGCTCAACAGAAGAACGAGCTACACACACACACACAACACACACAGACTGACTACATCCCCAGAAAAAGCACAGAACAAAAGACTGAGTCCACAGATAATACCAAAAGCTCCACCATCAAAATTAAGCAAAACCATGAGCACAATACTGCTGACAGATAACACAGAGAAGAAGAAGAAGAAGAAGCACCACCAATACAGATGCAAGAATACCACAGTGGACCAAAAAACTCTAAAGCTCTGTGTATGTGTGATACGTGGGTGCATGTTTGTACTTCACTGCCATGACCTAAACTAGCAAGATCCTCTTACTTCCTTTCGCAACAGCTTTTATTCCGAAGGATCCGAGATTGCCCAAACACATATACATTTTTCACAAAGGAAAAACCAAACTACCCCTCCCCCACCCCCACCCCCCCAAAAAAAGGAAAGAAAAGATTTACCTCCTCCTCCTCCTCCTCCTTCTCCTCCTCCTCTTCATCTGTTGTTGTTGCCCATGAGACTGTTCACTCTACCAAAATCGAAGAAGAAGTTCAATCCACTCCACCCTAGTCCGACTTCTTCCCTCTCCCACCCAGTTCGACCAGAAACAGATACCCTAAAAAAAAAATGGTCAAGGAGCTTAACCACCACCAGTAGTAGTAGTTCGAGCAGCAGCAGCAACAGCAGTAGTACTACCACAACACAACAACAGCAACAATCTCGTGATAAACTCTCTCCGCACACACTCCATCTCCGCTCATATTGTCCAGGAATAATCTCCAGAGATGGCGCAACGAGCAATCGCGGAAAGCAGCAGCACCAGCTGCGAGCACACCACACCCGCAGCAGCAGCAAAGGCAGCAACGAGAAAAAAAGGGGGAGGAAAAGAAAAGAAAAAAAGAGGGGAGGAAATGGGAAAGGAAATATAGAAGAGGGAGAGAGGAAAAGGGGAGGAAAAAAACAAAAGAGGGGAGGAAAAAAACAAAAGAGGGGAGGAAAAAAACAAAAGAGGGGAGGAAGAAAACAAAAGAGGGGAGGAAGTGGGAAAGCAAATAGAGAAGAGGGCGAGAGGAAAAGGGGAGGAAAAAAACAAAAGAGGGGGGGGATTTGGGGGGAAGTGGGGACCGATAGATGTGTAGAAGAGGGGGAGGGTGGTAGGGAAATTGTATTTTAGGGGGTCTATTTTTTTTTTTTGCTTTGGCTTATTGGAGGGGGGCAAAAAAGAGGGGAGGGAAAAAAAAAACAAAAACAAATTTTAAAGCTGGAAAAAGGAAAAAAGAAAAAGAAAAAGTGACGAAGACTCCGGTGCATCATGTGAAGGCCACCCAAAAGTCCGTTCCACTTTTGAAGTACTAGGTACTTCATTATGGTATAAATACCAACTAGGTACGTACCTAGTTTCAAGTGCACTTCCCTCCCTCCTTTTTTCTCTTCCCTCTACTTATCTAAAAGTAATTATGTACCTACTCCATCTATCCACCCATCAAATCATCCATCCACTAATCCCCCAATTCATCCATCCATCAATCCCTTCATTCTTCCACCCAATCAATTCATCCATCCCTTCATTCTTCCACCCATCAATTTGTCCATCAATCCCCAATTCATCCATCAACCCACCCACCCACCCACCCACAATCCATCCATCCATCCATCCCTTCATTCTTCCACCCAATCAATTTGTCCATCCATCCATCAATCCCCAATTCATCCATCAACCCACCCACCCAACATCCATTCATCCATCCCTCCCTTCATTCTTGCACCCAATCAATTCATCCATCCATTCATCAATCCATCCCCGAATATCTATTCACTCATCCATCCATCAAAATTGCTTATCAACATATGTTATGTGTGTATCTTTTTATATTTTATGCATACGTACATATCTATTTATCTATCTATCAAGCTATCTATGGATCTATCTTGAGTGCATATTTTTATTCATATCTCATTCTCAAGTGAATTAGGGCCATTTCTTTTTCACAAAAATCCTTTATACATGTTGAAATCACATTTTTCAAGTCAAAAATATACAAAAAATCTCCCCAAAAAAAAAAAAAAAAAAACATTGATGACTCTATGTTTTTTAAGTATGTTATTACCCATCTATCAACATATGTATCAATATCTCTCTTTATTTTAGAATGTGTTACCCATTTATTTATGATTGTTTGTATCTATTATGACTAGGGAGGAAATTTGTGTGGGTATGCATTTATGTTATGTATGTGTGTGTGTGTGTGTGTGTGTGTATGCATGGGGGAATTAGGAGCAAGTCCAAGATTTTTGTAACTTGGGCTTTTGTGGTTTTTGCCAATTTGGACTTATTATCATGATTAGATGTTTTGCAATGCACAATATGGCATGGTGGGTGGTCATACATAATCATCAATAAGAAAGAAAAAATTGTTTTGTTTATGTAACACTCTTTTCTTTGTGTAAATTTATCATTGCCCATGAGATGACAGGAAAAAAAAAAGTTTACTGTAGCCTAAGGTTAGTTTCCACATTGACAAAACCAATAATGATTTATTTTCAAAAAATTGAATTCATTTTTTTAATTTGAAATTATTACTATTATCATCATCTACTATAATATTGTGATATGAGTAGTGAAATTATTCAGAGTGTATATAGTCTATATGATAATTACAATGATTTTTTCAACATTCCAACTTCATATTTTTCACAAAATTTCATTTCATTATTTAGAGCATCTCCAACAATGCTCAATATGTGATCTTGCACTAGAAATGGTGGATGAGGTTCATCAGTCAAATCTAGTGAATTCCCTAAAACCCCTGAAAGTCCCCACCACAAGCTTTCAGAGCCCTGGAGGCGCCCTGGACCAGTCTAATGAACACCAGTCAAATCGTATTTATTGACTGCTCCCTGTCTCTGATTGGGTAGATGGTTTGAATGGTCCAAGTGGGTTGCTATAAGGCACTAGCAGTCTCCCACCTACTTGCAATCCCACCAGTATCAGTTTTATGGGTGGGGTTGGAAAAAAAAAGTTAGTACCTAGAACGTGGATGTGAGAAACATGTTTGCAGGGTAACACTTATGGGTGGGGTTGGAAAAAAAAGTTAGTACCTAGAACGTGGACGTGAGAAACATGTTTGCAGGGTAACACATACTGAGGGAGGACTCGAGGAGCGTTGGTGGAGATGGACTTAAGGGAAGAAATTTGTACCTATTGTATAGGAACAATTGGAATTTGACTAGCTTTGTGTCTTATTGCATTAGCAAAGTGAACTTTTTGTGATGCAAACACGCAAAGGTGAGGTCATAAGCATTGACCTAAGAACCCTTTAAGTTCGTTACGCTATTTAAGGCATACTCTTCTTAGGACCAACATATCCTTATTTCCTTCTTGTGTGCCAACATTTGCATCACACGCAAAGGTGGGTCATAAGCATTGACCTAAGAACCCTTAAGTTCGTTACACTATTTAAGGCATGCTCTTCTTAGGACCGCATATCCTTATTTCCTTCTCTTGTGCCAACATTTACAATGTCAAACACGGCAAGGTTAGTCATAAACTTCCCACTTGAGTTGGGTGTACTCATCTCCTACTCTTGGATGAAATTGGACGAAATTGACTCTTAAGATGGGTATGTTCTTCTTAGAATAATGCATCATCCTTCATAACATGGAAGAAGGTCCCTTACTATTGGATGATATTAATGTGTTGTACAATGCGCCCACACAACTCTAGTCCTCCTTAGGTTAGGCATGGGAATTGATGGGTGTGAAATTTCTATGCTCCAAAAAGCATGGAACATCATCATTTATATAGAAAATTGAATTATTTGTGCAACATATATCTAGTTAACCATATGTATGCTCATTTTTTTGTGGTGGAATAAAAAATGTTGTAGTTTTTACCCTACCAATCAATGGGGTCCATTTGTCAAGAGAACAAAATTTGTTGTTGCACCCCTTCCCCACCACCCATCAAGAACAATGAATGCATTGGGCCACCTATCTTGAAAGTCATGACATGTGTACCCATGTAACTTGTATGTTACAAAATTGAATAGGTTACCTTATCATGAGCAATAACATTTTTTTGTCATTCACAATTGAAACATTGCTTTCAATGTATTTATGACATTTTTTCCTTGCTAGAATGGAATGTTGTGTTTTAAGATTTTAATTGTTTAAAGTTTTATCATAGTATCCAAATAAATGACATTTCATACGAATTTTTGCACAAATTTGTGAGATTGCTTATTTTGGAAGGTTTACTCAATGACCAATGCCAAACTCCAAATATCCATACATTTAACCATAGTTAAAGAATTTAAGTTTGGATGGAAAATTATTGAATTTCAATTGTGAATGTTGGTAGGATTTTGTTGTTGATGTCATGTGCAAGTTGCATTCATAAGAAAATGGAATTGATATTAGTCAAACACCAATTTCAATCCAATATGGCAAATCATGGGCCCAAAACCTTATGTGATTTCTTAATCTTAATCCCAATAAACATTAAAACAATAGTTGTGTTTGGACTCCTCAAATATTTTGCAATAAGTATGCAAGAAATAAATTATTGTAGAATAATAGATTTTGAATATGTTGCACATAATCCATTTATCCCATTATAATCATGATTGACATTTTATCATTCATGATTGTAATGGTGGGGTCGTTGTGATAAAGACATCATGTTGATATTAGTGTGATGTGCATGACAAGTTTCATGATAATGCATAAACTACATGATAATTATTATTAATGTTTAGATTAATGTGTCAACTATCCATAACCATTTTCATCCATAAGAACTCCTTTAACTTTTTATCCTTCACATGGCCCACCTCACAATGAAAAGCATGTCTTCTTGGAATAATGTCCAAAAGGATTATGAAAGTTCAAAAGTGTCATGACTTCAAAGAAAGGGAAAAGAAATAAAAACATTAAAATTTCACACCAAAAAAAATCTTTTCACATTATGAATGTCGGTTCCATTTTAAAAGATGTGTTGTGTCGGACCTTGAAAGGTCAATCATTTGAAACCCAATGGACATTTAGGTGTAGTTGACCAAATGTTGTAATAGAGCCCTATAAAATATAATAGTACATAATTTGAATAAGCATGTGTGAAACAAGTCATGGTAATGAAAAAATATTCAAAAATAAAAATGTTAAAACCAATGTCAAAAAACACTAGATGCCAATTACCCCCGCTTTGCACCCAATGGGTTTAATTTATCACATTATTAGAAACAACAATTTGCAACCAAATTGTTTTTCTTTTAAACTCAATACCCAAAAAAGTCAACATGACAAATTGTAACAAGGGCTAAGTTGCATTTTTGGGGCCACTTTACCAACCTAGTGACATTGTGAAATTTGATCTAAATTTTTTTAAGGTGACCAAATTTGATTGTGGTCACTTGGGTCCTTAATAGGTAGACATAATGTTCAAACTAGGCAACAATAGCCAACTAAATGTGATATGGACCGTTTGAAGGTGAATATATTTTATTTGTGTGGTCATTTGATTTTGGGTGGTCAAAGTTCAACTATGCTTGACAAGGCAAAAATAATTAACCAAATGTGATATGGGCCATCCAAGGGTGGCCATATTTGATCGTGGCCATTCCAAAAAAAGTTTAAGTGATTGAGAAGTTGGACTAGGCTAAACATGATGATAATAGCCAACTAAATGTGATATGGGTTGTCCAAGGGCGACTAGATTGTGACCATTCAAAAAAAATTGGATGTCAAAATTGGACTAAGTTAAACAAGGTGACAATAATCAATTAAATACGATATGGGCCATCTAAAGGCAACCATATTAGATCATGGCCATTCAATTTTAGTTTTTTGGGTAGCAATAGTTGGCCCATCTAAAGGTAACTAGATTTTATTGTGGCCATTCAAGAAAAAAAATTGGGTGGTTGCAATTGGACTAGGATTGGACATGGCAACAACTAATTGGATGCACCATGAAAAATCTTGTCCATTCCAACCCTATGTTTGCAACTAATGTCCAAACCAACCTATTTTGTAATTACACATGTTAGTCTTATGTGTCACCTTAGTTCCAAGTTTGTGCATTTGCATATGCATATTATAATAGGGGTGAAACTTGATTTAAGTCATAATTACGATTACAAATTGTACATTTGTATTGTATGTTTGGTTGAAAATGTAGATGAAAAGTGAGCACATGTCATTCACTATTGATGGCATCCATTGATGAATAATAACTTAGTTGTTTTTCCAATTATAGTAATATATTTTAGCAATTGTACAAAGATGACCATCCAAACATGGCATGCACACATCTTTTCATATTGGAACCAACTATTAAATGCATTACCATCCATGGGAGTTAAAATCATGTTCTCCCAATATCTACATTTGATGTGACATATTATATATGAGACAAAAAACTATCACAAAGAAGTCAAATGAATTGAATGACAATGTACAAATTTTAAAGTTTGCAAATCAAGCATTTCATTATAACTATTAAGGAATTCCAAATAGTGTTGATGAAATGGTCAAGTTTCAATGTCATGAAATTAAAAAGGAATTTAACAAATCACATTGTTTGACAAGTTGCAGCCAACATCTCCATCATCATTCTCACATTGCCACACAAAACTTTAGCAACTATGAGTATTTTTTCACACCTACCAATGTCTTGTTGTTATTAAAAATCTGAAAATTTCAACAAAGTTTCAAGCTTAAATACAACACCATGTGTGCAATCACCATATGTGTTCACCCCAACTCATCAACTTTTAAGCTTTCTATGAAAAACAACCATCCACCAAGGTGTTTTGGGCTCCCTCCAAAAAACCACCTACTGAACTTGTGATGGCACAACAAAGAGTTTAGGTCCATTCATGATTAGGCTACCAAAAGGAATGACCCACTTTTTAAAAGCTCCAAAGTTCAACTTTGGATTTTTGATACATCATGTTAAATTAATTTTTAAAATTTTGAATAGTTTGGATATTATGTAACTGTCATTTTGAGTCCTTATGACTAATTATTTAAGGTGTTTCAATTGCACTTTTAAAAAAACAATTTAAAGGAATGCATAAAATCATGTAATTGATTTGGAACCTTTTATCCAACAAAAGCATGTTTCCCTCTATGCAAACATGTGTTTGTTGGGTAAACTTGATGAAAACTAAAGCATATATGAAAATTTCAAAGTCTTAAAGTTTAAAAGGAAATGATTGCAAGTGAAAGGATTGTCTTTAAAACCATTTGGCTAGTTGTTTATATTCATTAGCCTTTAAACTTTTAACTTTAAGTATGGTTCACATGTTTAGGAAACAATTATGTCAAAAAACATGTTCAGTTGTCCAAAAAAACTCATTTTGGCATTTTTAACATTTTTGCTTGTAAACCCAAAATATTGATGCACAATCATGTACACATGTGAAAAATCATCACCATCATATGAATTATCTTATCCTAGACTATTTAATTTATCTCACTTAAATTTGTTCCAACATGTGAATGTTACTTGTAAAAAGGTAGCCCTAAAAAATCACAATTTCTTTTTCTCTTTTTTTGAACCCCAATTGTGAATGGACCCATTCATCAAATTCTTGCAACATGTCTCAAAAAAATTTGAATAAAAAATCAAAATTATTCTATTTGTAAATGAGGTTGCTTCTATTATTAATGCCATTATTCACTAATTGACAACACCCATTCAAATATGTGTGTAAAATGCATTAAACTAGTTTTATAAGTTTTCTTGCATTTGTGTGTGAATTGCCATGTCTCAACCACCTCCCCATGTTTTAGTTTTGGATTGTAAAATATAATACACTATATAACTGGTAGTTGTTTATTAACCTAACACACTAGAAATATTTAGAATTGTTGTGGTGTCCTAACCAATAATAGTTTGTCCATGCTAAACACGGTCGGGATTTCTATTATAACTAAAGGTGAAAATCCTTTAAGGTGTACCACATAGGACGAAAAGGGCCTAATCTTTACTATAGTCCTTTTTTACCTTATATTTTGATCCCCATAAAAAATAATGAATCAAAAGTTGTCAAAATTTTCAAAAGGACTATATTTTAAACAATTATAATTATAGATTCCATCACAATCATCCATAGATGTGTCTTTACATGGTAAAAAAAATATAGGTAAAAAAATTTGCAACCCTAAACTATATGGTAATTCCCAATTTGAATCATGAATTGAATTGTTTTATTGTTGATCCATGCAAATAACATCATCACCATGTTGCCAAGTGTGTAAGGTGCATATCGGTATTCCCAAACTTTGTAACATAGGTTCAACTTTATGCTTTGATTGAATCACATCAAGTTTTAGACTTGAAAACCAAACATATAATAGGCAAACCAAAAAACATGGGGTGTTTTCTTATGATGAATTGAATTAAACATTGCTTGTGTATTTGAAGTAATCACCACAAGTTGAACAAGAACCATTTAACCACCTGAGCAACTTAAAGCCTGGCTTGACAAATGGGCATTAATGTAATGATTCATGTACACATGGTGGAATCTTGGACTTAGATCTAAAGCATATGTGCAACATGTCAATTTAATGATTTTGCATGTAGTTGTTACCTAGTTAACATAACCTCAAAATGCCATGATTAGCTTAAGTTATTGCATTTGTTTCAATCATCTTTAACACCAACATGTGTGTTGTTCCATGTATTATAAAATTCTAGATCAATTGATAGTTAAAATTTCTTCTTAAATTTTGCTTAATTTTTTAATAATTCAAATGTTATGTTTACTTAATTTATAAATAAACAATGAAAGATGTTGTCTTAAGGATTCATTCAAGCAAATGAATATGAAGTTTTCACAATCAACACACATCAAACCCCGCAAGGAAAATCAACCATCAATTGATTGATTCTTGAATATTTATAGAAAACACAACACTTATTATTTAATAAAAATAAACCCACAACCATGTTTTACCAAAGATGTTTTTTTGACGATTTTATAGGGATCCCTTAAACAACACACTTGGGTTTCACACCATTGCACATTAGAACTGACAATCAATTGAGAAATTGATGGAAAAAATGAATTTGTTTTTGTGTAAATTAAGTTCCATTTAAATGAAAATATTGAATGACATTGCATGCATCTTGGATTTAATTGAATTCATAATTGGATTTAGATTTATTTGAAATGAATTCAAATTAAAATCCAATTCAATTCAATTCAAATTAAGATATAATTGAAATGAATTCAAATTAAGATCCAATTCAATTCAATTCAAATTAAGATCCAATTGAATTGATTTCAAATTCAATTGAAAAGAAATGGGATGTGAATTGGTGGAGGAGGTGTTGAATATGGCACATTGGAAAGTTTTTAAAATTTTTTAAAAATAAAGAACCAAAAAGGTTCCTTTTCATGCCTTTTAATTTGGGAACATGCTAAACATTACTGGAATTTGGTAAGATTAAATATTATGTGACCCTATAATCATCCTACCTAAACCAACCATGATGAAATATTGTTACTAGAATTTTCATGTGTATAGTGTAGCCATAAGTAGGACTAAATTTAATAGAACAATGATTGAAAAAAATTCAAAATAGTGAACATGTGTTTGGGTTTATGTGCATGGCACTAGCCTCCTAGGTTTATCAAATGGCATTAGTTTTTAAAAACATGTCAATTCTCAGTTTTGCAATGAAATGTAAACTTAGGGTACATTTTTTAACTCCCACAAAGAAAGAAGGTGTGAGAGTTTCAAGATGTCAAACTAACAAACAACTTGAATTCAAGGTAAAATCAATATGTATTAATAATAAAAAAGGTGGTTAATACAAATTGGAACCAAAATAGTGGACAAACAAACCATAAACAACTCATTCACAAGACACAACACAACCCAAACTTGGGAGGAGTTCACCACTCTTTCCAAATATAGTATATATTATGTGATTCATAATGGGAATTACATCAAAATGATAATTACATCACAAAAATTTCCAATTTTGCCAAGTTATAACAAGGTTCATAATTTTGTGGGTTCATAATTATTGCATACAAATTCCAATTCGGGACCTTTTAGGAAAAACTTGAAAGTTGTAACCTTTGAAAAGAACTTTCCAACACCATATTGCACATTCCATTGGGAGTTTATTTAAACCTTGTCTTTCAAAATTTTGTGGTCAAGCTTCAAGTCAATTTGACTCTGCAACCATTCTTTTGGCCATAAGTAATCTTTCAAATTTTAGGTAGTTACCTTCCTACCATCTTAATGGATAGCTGGAAATTATACCAATTTTTATTTATATTTATTGTACTTTCATGAATTTGTGTTGGAAGGCAATGTTGCCTTCCACGTGGTAATCCTCAAAGAAAGTTTTACCCAACAACCTTCATCCAAGTTCTATTTCTTGGGTTTGTAGGTTTACAATCTTACATCATGTTTTTTGTTAGTTTTGCATAATGTGTTTAAGTGTTTAATAGGTATAATTGTAATTGTAAAATTTTTTTAACATCTTAAAAGAATAATTATAGTGTTTTAGTTTGTGACATTCCATTAGTAATTTGATCATGTATATTAATTGATCATGTTATTTAAGAACTTGTGATGTTTAGGTTTGTAAAATTATTCACCTTGTGATCATCTTCAAATTTGTGATATTCCAATAGTAGTCGAACTTAAAGTTTTTATGACATATTTGAATTTTTCAAACATTTCAACTTATGATCTTGTGTTTGGGTTTATGATTCTTGTCTATGTAGTTATACACAACTAAAATTGTCATATTGTTGCAAATTTATTCAATTGTTTAAATTTGTGTTTTTAGTTTAAACTTTATGCTTTCAATTAAGGGTCAAATTTGAGGGTTAGGGTTTTACTTGAGTTTAGAGTTAAAATTTTAAATTATAGTTTAAGGCTTTAATTTCAATTTAATTTTAAAATCTAAAAATTAAAGGTTTTAGTCATGGTTTTAGGTTTTTCTTTAGGCTTTTTATTTCAATGTTAATTTTGTGTATAGGGTTTGGTTTTGAATTTCATAGTGTTGAACAGATAAATGTTGGTATGGATTTTTGGGTTTTAATTCATAATTAATATTTTTAATTAAAGGTTTATATTTTTAATTTTCAAATTTAATTCACAATTTAAGTTTCAACCTTAACTCAAATTGTTTATGTTTCAAATTAAGATTTCATTTAAACTTTAAATGTTTAACAATTGGGTTTAAGAATCCAATTGAAGGTTTAAATTTCAATTTTAGTTTCAATTAGACTATTAAGTTAGACTTTCAATGTTTTTTTTAAAGAGCTTTTGTTGTTGAATTTTGAAGTTTTTCACTAAAAGTTTACAGTAATAATATTGGATATAAGTATTTGATTTTTAAAATATATATAGATATAATTATATTATATTCAACATAGTTCATGACATTATGTTATACAATCTAAATAATACAGTTAATTACATGATTCCAAATTCTAAATCATTGAAAGTTGGCTTGCAAAAAAAAATAATCTTCAATTTACTATAAGTCATGATTAGTTATTTGATGTAATATCATATTTACTTTAATTTTCAAATTTTTCATTAACATTCTATGGCATCATGTTGCATTTGGAGGATTATTTAAATCTCATTACATTGTGAAACATTTGAATTTTGAATTTATTAATGTATGGTGATAATAATTTTGAACATGTTGACATAATTATATTTCAAATTCATGAAATAATATTCAATATGATAATCACAACAATATTACATTGATAGAATTTTTAAAACTCAACAATGAAGAAAAAATATTTTGTGTAGTAAATGAAAAAGATGTAAGTATAATGTTTAATTAGAATTCTGTTAGAAATAGCATAAATAATCATAAATAATTCATAAACTAATTTGCATTAATGTTTCTTTGTAAACATTAATATTTGATTCTAAATTTAACTCACAAATTCAATTGTGTCTCAAATAGTTTCAATTTAATGGGGAGATAAATGATAATATGGTAATAATTTTTATGGAGAAAAATGAAATGTTTTGGTAGATTTTAAACAAGATGTTGTAAGGTAGAGGCACTTAATAATGTTAATGCATCCCAAAATTGCTCCCTTTTGGGAATGTGAGACTATATAATGAATGGTTTAAGAATGTTGTAAAAGTCACACAATATGGCTAAGGTTATGATTTTTTTTAAAAATCCCCTTGTTTATGTTGATTTAAATTGTAATTTTAAGATGACAAACTATCTATTTAAGGTGCCTTAGTATGTGGTTTAAAGATATGTAATTGAATTGATAAAGGTTAATTTTTCCTCTTCCCAAAATGCTTTTCAAATCCCACACATTTAAAATCTCAATTTGAGCACATGTGGGTTCAATTTTAGGATCCTTATTTGACCATATTAATTAAGATTTGTCTTTTGAAAATATTAGAATCTTTGTTGGATCACATTAATCCTTCATTTGAAGATTTTGGGGTATCATAGGTTCAACATTCAAAAGGGAGAATATTCACTATTTATGAATCCCTTAAGATTTTAATTTATTTAATTCAAAAATTCACAATTAATTGAAAATAAATCCAAAAATTTAATTTCAACTTGGGTGGAGTTTCAAATTTTCTTTTTTTAAAAAAATAAATGTATAAATAAAATTTAAATATGATTTACTTAGATTATTTATTCTAACAACTCTAAGGGCCTTTACTTTAATGCCTAGAAAATCATAATCTATTCCACAATCTAATTCAAATGAACTTTTTATTAATTTCACATACTTCATGTAATGGTAAATATTTTTAAATTAAATGTTATTTCAAATTTACAATATAATTGTTAAACCATTATTTTATTTTGTTTCCAATTCAAATGGAATAGAAACAAAATTCCTAAAAAATATAATTTAATCAAGACATCCTTGGAAATTATGATACAAAAATTTCAACCAAAAACATACAGAGAAATATATTTAAATAACATTCCATTTTTAGAACTAAAATACACCATTAACTTTATAATATATGTTTCATCATGTATTTATCCACGTAATAGAAAATTATTAGTTCACGTAAGGTATAAAAATATTCTTTCATAACAAACTAATTTGAACCCATGGTCAAGGAAAAATATATGGGTTAATCCCATGTTATATAAGGTAAATTCAAATATTTTATAATTAAATATAATTCATATTTTCTTTATAAACTGCAAATATTATCGTGGCATTTGCATTAGGTCCTACCTTCATTATATATATATATATATATATATGATTTAAAAATTAAAAAAATTAAAGGAATAAAATATTTTTTATTTTATGATCACGAATGAAATCTTTTAAGGTTCCCAAACTAAGGCAAAATCCCTCCCCCTCCCCACACCCCCATCCCCCCTTTTGTTTCCCCCACGGGTTCCCATATGTTTAACACATTTTGTACATTAATACTATAACCCTTATCTAAATATAAATAGGTTTTAAAATAAAGGGGCTAGGATAAAGTAAATTGGTCAATTTGTGATGTAACCAAATCTATACGTATATATTTGTAGCTAACCACTTGAAGCATGTGTAAAACATTTGATTATAACATTTTACACTTTTATTATCTCTTTTTGGGTATATATAGCCAAGAAAAAAAAATTGGCCATAAGGAGAATAAGAAATGGAGTTGGGTGAAAGAAACATGGAACATGGGAATAAATTAAATAAATGTAAAAAATTATGAAGAAAAAAGAGGCCTTCCATGCAAACCCTAGTGATGGAAAAACAATTTCCATGATGGCACTTCAACAAAGTGCCAATTTCCTAAGGTATTCATCAATTAATCTTATTATTTTCCTTGAGGAAAATTTAGAAACTATGTTAACCAACAATAATTGTTAATGTCTTCGTGCATGTATGTGTATTTCTTTCTATGTATGGGTTTTTGTTAAAAGAAGCAACTTCAATTCATTTGTGATAAAGATAAAGACAAAATGTGGCATCAATAGAAAAGCAAAATAGTAGTAACGGAAAGGAATTGTAAGAATAAATTGACCATTGGTGAATACGACATCAATTCTAAAACCCAAGCTTTGATATTTAAAATTGTCACAATAATTGTAGAAAACTAAATGAAACATTTAAAACTTGTTTAAATGTTCATACATTTAAACAAATTGAACAACATTTTTAAGCATTTGGTGTTTTTATAGCATATCCAAATGTTGTTGATGAAGAGTTTGAAAGGCAAATTTGCATTTCAATTTAACCCCAATGTTGTGTGAAATTTTAATTAAAATTCATGTTGGAAGACTTATGCATGACCAATTCACTTATGATATCTCCAGGTGTTGTCATCAACAACCTTCTTTAATTCACATAACATTTTGCTATTGACACTTGAAAAATTAAAAAAAATAAAATTGGACAGACACCCATTTATTATGAGTGCACTTTGCTTACCTAGATAGGCCCCCCACTGGCTTAAAATGAGAGTACTATAATTGCAGAGCATGCAATTACTATATAATTGCATATGGTGGGTGCTTTCAAGGTCTCGTCGCTTCAGTAAATCACTTGAACCCCAATACATTTTTGGTGCCATGAAACTAGACTAGTGAGCTATTACGCTTTCTTTAAAGGATGGTTGCTTTCGAACCCACCTCCTGGTTGTCATTGTTTAGTTACTTCCTTTTCCACCAAGTAATTGCTTAAAGACCTTTAAAGTATTAATGACATCAAAAAAATGAATGTACCATAGGTACCCTTTTTCGACTGCCAGCACGATCAATTATTGTAGATGATTGATCACTTTGCGCCTAGCCATAAGATATATCATGTAAGATAATAAAGCAATCCATACATATGATCATTTACAATATATTTAATTTTACCTTGTTGAAGATGGTTTTAATATGTATTCTTATAATCACGTGTTTCCTTCACTTTAATTTAATGTTCATTCCTTAATGATCATTTTCAAATGTCTTAACAAAATGCCACATTTCATTTTAACTATCAAGAAATTAAAGACTTGTGTGAACAATTAAATTCATACATCTTACATATTTCAATTATATTACGAGGACAAAGATTAACTTGTAAGTGATTGGTGTTAGTTTCCAAATTTCATTGATAGTGATGCATCAAATTATTATATTGTTCTAGAATTTCCCAAAGCTTGGATAATTGAAATTATCACAACAATTTCATGAAACTAGATGAAACAATTAAAAATTTATTTTAAAAATTTTATATTGTGAAAAATAACATAAAATAGGCATTGAATGTATTTTCTTAAAAGTTATAACATTTTTTTCCCCTAGCCATCTACATGGACATGGAAAAAAAGAGTAAGAGTTTCCTTGGGTGGTACCACCAAGAATTGTCACACCTTGATTTTCTTGGACCCATCGAATTTTGAAAAATCATAGGAAACACTTAAATAAATATTTTCATAATTTTTTTAATGATTACATTTATTAGGTTCCATAGATTTTGAAATTTCAATGATATTAGGAATATTGTGTATTTTGATGTTTCTAATCATTGCATCGAGAAAAAGTTTTAGGAATGTAACATTGTTTTTTTCTTTCAACTTGTTGGTTAATAACACAAATTTGAAACATAATTTGAAATTTTTGTTAGGAATTTTTTTCCTAAGGTAAGTTGGAAGTTGTTCCATTTTTAGGTTTTTATATAAAATTAACTGAATAAGTATATGAATTTTCAAAGTTAATGTTATCAATTTATGAAGGGGCCATTTTAATTAAAAATACAAAATTTTAACAATTAAAATCATTTAAATTCCAAAATAAATTTCAAGCCATATATTAGTGCATGCAATTGATAAACATGAAAAAAAATTATAGTTGTGAAAACATTTAAACTAAAGGTCCTAGCAAATTGATTTGGTTGTTTTTGGTTCCTTTTTCATTCCTTGAGGTGGTGCCTAATGGTACCACCCAAGGATACTTTCACCCAAAACATGTGTTTTGAAAAAAAATTGAAATAATAATTATTTTGAATAATAATTTTATAAACACATAAATACATATGGAATATTTGAAACCATAAACTTCGGATAAATCTAAAAATCATCAAATACATTTAAATAATTTTGAAATGACCTAATTAATTAAATATTAATTCTTGACCATTTGTTTATTATATATTATATTTTTCGTATATTTCTTTTACCATTAATTATACATGATAAAAACCTTCTTTTTTACTTAATAAGGTGGATGGTTACCATGTGGGTGTGGTGGAAACAAGGATGACATCTTTGCTCTTTGGTTGATGATTTCAACTAACTACACAATGAACATTCATCTATGTTAAGTAATTTTTTTTCATAAAAGAATGACGAAAACCCAGCCAATGTTTTATGTTCATATGGCTACATTTGTTTTCATGGTATAACTAAAGGGGCCATTGAATAAACAAAATCTAAAAATGGTGGAAGGAAAAAATTTCAATGTTTAAGTTTTAAGGGCTATTGAAATCAATGCAATATAGATTAGGTGCCAATAAATGTTGTGCAAAGCAATGGCAAAGTTGAAACAAACACAAGCAAGGCCTTTAAAACAATCCACCAAACCAAAAAATGCTACAAGTTCATTGCATGTTGCATGCCCCAACCATTATCCATTGTTAAGGAGTAGAACACACATGGCATTTTGGGAAGATAAAGCTTGCCAATGCCTCCCATAAATACCAAGCTAGAGATAATGAACTTTACATTGAAAAGTACTATATACAAAATGAATTCAATTGTAGTTGCAACGACCTTGTCCTCTTGATATGCAATATATGTTGGAAATTGACATGACCTTAAGTAATATTTTAAAAAAAACAACATACCATGAACATATGTAACTTCAACTTTGTTTACACAAATCATAATATCATATGTTGTTAGTCTCAGCACCCAATTATGTTGAAACAATTATTTTTGGGGTGTTAAGGTGTTTTGACACCTCAACTTTTGTCTTCCAAGTTTTTAGTACAAAGAATGTAGTTTTTTTTTGCAATATCCAAAAATAAGGAAAAAGATCACGAGGGTTTGAGGTCAAGAATGAACAAAGAATGTAAAATACATTTTTTCATTATTAGGCAATGTCAATGCATGATTATTTTCAAATTTTAAACATATCAAAAGAAAATTCCCAATTTTTTCAACACATAAATTTTCAATTAATATTTGTTGAATTTGACATCAAGATTGGGTATGTTGGAAGGTGTTCACAATGTTAGGTTGAAAAACAACTAGAAGTAATCATTCCCATCCAACAAGAGCCAAAAGCATAGTCCCATTTAACCTTTGGTTAAATGATCATTTTTTTAAAAAACCAATATAACAACTCGAATAAACAAAGTTAGATAAGTAATCCATGTAAAAATATTTATCCACAAATAGATGAATGCAATTTCATATTTTGTAAAAAAAAATTGATTTGCCATTGTCCATCATAAACTTTGGCACTTGTGTCAAATTGCACCAAAACCTATAATTTGAAACATAACTCATAAGACCAAATTGAAACCCAAACCAAAGATTTTTATAATAAATGTGAAACATTGGTATCCCAACATGAAATGACATCAAAGAGAATTTACCTTGTAATGGAGAAAGCCAATGCAATAACTATTTGACAAATACCACATAAAAACAAAAACATTGTTTTACTAGGTGAAAGCACACTATAGTTGTCAAAGATTGTTGTCACAAATATTACTTTTTGAAACTACGTGTTTTTAAACTTCTACCAAACTAATATTAAAAAGGTTTTTTGCAAATGGTGCTTGGAATAAGGTAGTTCAAAACCCATAGAATAAGGTTGTTTTTAAAAAATTCACTTTGAAATTGATATTAAATGATTGAAAAATATATTAGTAAGAAAATTGTACTCATCATGATATATTGCAAAATGCAAATATATTTCAAAAATCATTCAAATGATAACCAAACTTAATGATATATATTACATATGGGTTCATTGTCCCATTTCAATTCTATATGGAGAGTTCCATTCATGTGATTTCATGAAAAAATTTGGATGAGGTTTTTCATTCAAACAAACATAAATGTGTGACTACATAAAAGTTTATTGAAAAAACACTATCATTTGAAAGGTAACAAGAATTGTATTAGAGACTTTGTGTCAAAAATCCATTTCATGTGTTTATCAAAACACTAGATGAAATGAAAAAAAATCTACCCCGAAAATAATATAAAATGTAAAATAAAATAAATGTAAAAAAAAAACATTTTCTTGCTCGAATTGTACCATGTAATGTGTTTTCACCCTACTACAAGACTTAACTTGCCTTTGTTACCATCACAATTTCATCAAATGATATGTGCCAAACATATTTCATAAGAATTTTGATATCACATGTGTGGAAACTTCAAATCTCTTAAACTTTCTAAGATCAAAAGAAAGTTATAATATCAATAAGGATAATTCCAATCTAGAAACTTATAGTGCATGGCTACATATAAGACACCATGATGTAATGAGTTTGTTCACTTTCTATCATTTATTGAAAACCACATCCAAAACATAGCTTTTGGCCACAGTCGCAATGCATCATGGGTATGTGTTGTATAATGGGAATTCAATTTTACTAAACCTTATATTCAACCCATAATTTTAAACAACACAATTGAAATGGAAGGACTTATTTACACCACATCATCCAATGAAAGATCCACTTGCACAAATGTTTAATAAACAGGCTACCTTTTTTGTAAAAATTAGGTTGATTATGAAAATACATTTGATTAAGAAGTTAGTTGTAAAGTTGAATATCAATGATAAGATACGTGGATTGGAAACCAAAGGTGCAAACCACAAATAATGTGGATTGGTATAATAAACAATTAATATTTTTTAAAAAATGGTTCCAATGGTTCTAGTTTGGTTTTTATTAACCAAAACTAACATTGGTGGTTCCAACCCAACAAATTGGAACAAGGTAATTCACCCAATAATATGTTGTTTTTAATGAGGTAATACCCAAGGATGCCATTAATTATGTGTCATGTCGTTTTCATCACACATATTTCATAGAAGCAACACAAGTTTGCGCAACTTCTAGTTGTAAAACCCTAAAGTTACATAAATTTTAAAATGGGGCACCTAGCTGATTTTTTTCAAGTGGATGAATGATGAAGGGGAATGACATTATAAATGCTCATTTTTTAATATATAGGTTCATATGTATTTGTTTATTTGTTTGTGGAAATTTTAATTTATGCTCCCAAAAAAAATGATGTTAATGATTCTAAATATGAATCTATTTTTCCAATTTGGAGTTGTTTAAGGAGTGTTATATATTGTAATAGTTTTTTTTGTGTGAAATTTGTATTGTTGCAAAAGTTTTGAATTTTTTGGTTGAAAATTCAATATTTTTTGGAAAACAACTGCCACAGTTTGATTTTTTAAAACCCCCTAAAAACCTACAAATTTATATTTGTGGTTAAAAAGTAGGCACCTACAAATACATAGGGATATTTTTTTTCCTTTCATATTTTGTTAGAACCAAAGTTCAATAAAGTGGATTTTTGACAATCATCACATCAATTACATCACAAAATTGAAAAATAATTTTTTTTTTGTAAGCAATTATCTTGATAATATAACCCATTAAACAAAACCATATTATGACATAACAAACAAGGAGGAAAGGTGATTGCATCTAATGCACCTTCACAATGTTAAGTTGTCAACTTGAAATTGAATTATTATGTTCAAAATGTAAGAACTACCCAACATTAGTTAGAACCTAAGAAGTTCGATGGGGTTTGAATGTTCAAAGGGCAAGAACAATAGTTAAATTAAACAATTTTGGATCTTTTTAATGAAATTATTTATCATTTTTTTTGAATAATTTTGTTTGGCTTTGATATCCTTTCCTAGCTAGCATAAAAATGATAAAATTTTAGAAAGAATATAAAATATAACTTGATGAAGAACAAAAGAAAATAAAATCACACCTTATAATAATGTTATATATATATCACATACAACATACCACATATATTTTACATTGAATTAGATGAAATCACATAGTTTATTTCACACATGTTGTGAGCCATTAAAGTTTTTTTGGGGAAAATTTTGCATGTTTTTACTTGAAAAATATGATTGCCACACATTCAAATGATTTTTGTGAAGGAAATGGCCTTAAATCGTCATATTTCAAAAAAAATACTAGAAATTTTCCATATTAATACAAAAGGTTATAACAAGTAAGCAAAATATAATAGGATTCTTAAAACATTTCACCTTCGTATTTGGTCTATAGCCATATTTGAACCTATTGGCGGGAACTCGGGGTCCCGCAAAAAACTCAACGTCAGAAGACAATTAATTTTTTTTTGGGAGGGTATCTAAAATAGCGCCCGGGCCCTGCGGCGGATGCCGTACGGGGCTTTTACTGGCCTGATAGGAGCTCCAGACTTCGCTGGAGTAGCAAAAGCAATGTCTAAGCGGAGCTAGGAGGAATGTTTGATTGAATTGAAAATGAAAATACACCGTTGGGGACCGATCGCGAGATGACTTCATTGAATAAGAGGAGACGATTGAGCCTATTACGAGATGATTCTGATGACTAGTTGCGGAAATATAGATCTTTTGAGAGACCCGGGTCCCGTTTGGGAACCCGGGTTCCCGCCAATAGGTTCATTTGGCTAAAATTTCTTATTGATGATCACCAATTTGGCTACATCATGAATTTTTTAAAAAAAACTAATTGTTATATGAAAAAAACATATTTTGTTTTCATATGTAAAAAAACAATAGTTAATGATAACATGTTTTAATTACCAAAGTACCTTGGCAACTTCAACACAAATTATATTATTTCCAAAAATGTTAAAAATTTCAAAAAATTATTTTTCAATTAAAAGATATTGGGAAGGAAAATAAAGATTTAACATTGCAATGTTGAATTTGCCATGGTATTACTACATATAAATTTTGTATGAAAAACAACATAAACAAATCACCTTAAGTTACTTAACTTAGTTGAAAAAACTCATTGCACTCCATCCACAATGTAGTCATAAATGTCCAATTAATGGGGTTTGTTGGTTTCCCTTTATGACTACCACACCAAAAAACAATAGGATGAAGGGGGAGAGGAAGAGACATTTGAGCCTTTTTTTCTATTTTTTGAAAATGCAAAAAGAGACACCATCAATCAACAAACATGCAAGTTGTAATTGCCTTCAAACATCACCATTGTGACCATCACATTACATATCATGTACTATGCACCCCATTCTCTTGATTGCAATCAACTTCTGAAGAAATGAACTTGATGCAATAAATAATAAACACCAAGAATTGAATGAGATATGAAAGTACATATTGTGTTGTTATCCTCTATACACGAGTTTGTGTTGAGAAAGCAATGAAATGACTTGATAAATATATGTGTTCTTAAAACAAAGAAAGGAAGCGGATTGTCAACCATTTTGTAACATAATTTTTTGTTCTCCATATTTGTTGTAAGGTGTAGTATTTTAAGAAGCTGCTAGATGTTGATCCATTTGAAAGAAATTACTTAGACACAAGGAGGGAATATATTTTGTTCCTTCCTTCCCCTATAGATCATATTCATGTGGTTTTAAAAATTTTGCATTGTGATTTAGGGTTGATATTAGCTCTACATTACGTTTCACATGACATGGCAAGAAAAGATGTGAAGATGAAGAAGAAGAGAATGTCAACCTATTTGTGCAAATACGTGGTATGTAAGGAACACAATTTAAATGATACACCATCAAGGGAGGAGCCATAAACCTAACATTTATTCATTCAACAATTGGATATAGATTTCAAGAGAAATTTAAAAAGTAAACTTCTATATAATTTTTTCTATCATTTGGTGAAATTTTGTAAGGAAAAGTGGTGTTATATAAATTATTATTTCAAAAATTGCAAGAAGAATAAATCTAAGGAATGTTGAAGTTTATACATTTTCTAATGAAACAAACTAAATGACACATTGTTGAAGGGGAAAAAAGATAAAAGGATAGATCAATACCAAGATTTATGATCATACATAATCTATTTTCTTGGTTTGGAATCATGGCATTGTTCATAGTGGAAAAAAGAATAAATATTGGTATTGACATTTTTTATTCAATGTATGGTGTGCATTCTTCTTTTACAATCATCGTATTGTTCAAAAAGGAGGAGGGCATGATGTTTTATTGGTTTATTTTTGTAGCAATTGACATGGGATAATGAGAAAAAATCTACAAGTTATGAAGCCAACTATGCAAGATGAAGGATGATTTTTCCTTCATACAACATCCCTCCCATCTTGTACAAGCAAATGGAATTCAACACCAAATACATTAAGGAAAGTTGGAAAGGAGTGATGTTCAACTTGTTGTGAGATTTAAAGCCAACCACAAATTTGCACAAAATATCATGGCAAACATTGACATTCAAGGTATACTTGGAAGAGGGAATGATGAATCTCGATTACGTATTTCGAAAACAAAGATCATTTGCACTTTAGGACCAAAGTCAAGAGATATTCCAATGTTAGAGAAGTTGCTTAGAGCAGGAATGAACGTGGCACGTTTCAATTTCTCACATGGAACATATGAATATCATCAAGAGACCCTTGAAAATCTCAAAGTAGCCATGTACAACACTCAAATCATGTGTGGCATTCTTTTGGACACTAAGGTGTTAAATTCCTTCTTGTCTATAATTTTTGTTTTCCATTTGATACATGATTTCTTTTGTGATCTATCCATCTTATTTTATTTAACATTCAAATTTCTTGCATTTCCTCAAGCATGTTTGAAGTCCATCTATGCTATTGGAAATAATTATGGTTTTGTCTTTTGAACATGACATCACATTTTGCATCTATGTTTTATCATGTATAGGACATGACTATCTAGGCCAGAGTTCAAGTAAAATAAAAGGTTTGTGATTTCACTTTTGGACTTGAATATATTATGAGTCCCAAAACATTCATCTTCAACACATGATTTCAACAACTTCTTCACATCATGCAATTATTTTGTATGTTTTGCACATTAAAATTCAATTGAGGTGTTTATTCAAATATTGAACTTGTGTGATCATGTTCTTGTAGGGTCCTGAGATTCGAACGGGAACATTAAAAGGTGGGCAAGGAATCAAATTAACACGCAATCAAGAACTCACAATAACAACAAATTACGAATATGAAGGTGACACCACCATGATTGCAATGAGCTACCAAAAACTTGCACAAGATCTAAAGCCTGGAAACATGATTCTATGTTCCGATGGAACCATTTGTCTAACAGTGTTGGAATGCGACATTACTGCTGGTACTGTGAAATGTCGATGTGAAAATTCTGCAAGTTTGGGAGAAAGAAAGAATGTCAACTTGCCAGGTATCATTGTTGATTTGCCCACCTTCACACCACAAGACATTGATGATATTCTCATTTGGGGCATCCCAAATCGCATTGATTTTATTGCCGCTTCCTTTGTGCGCAAAGGTTCAGATGTGGTTGCCATCAAGGAGTTGCTTGGTACTGCATCCAAATCCATCCAAATTATCTCCAAGGTATAATTTAAAAAGTTTATAATCAATGTTGTTTTGCATTTTGCAAGTAATTGTTGCTATAGGAACTTGATCTTGCAACATCTTTTGATTCTTAGTAAAATATCATGACATTTGTTAATGAATGCTTTCACAATTGCATGAACCATAATGTATTGGAAAAGTTTCAAATCTCCATTAGAATGTAAGCATTGAGAAATTTTAAACAATCCAAAGGCTAAATGTGGTACCATGTGATAGTATATTCTAACACAAGACAAGGATGTGCATTGATAAGTCATTAGGCTACGAGAGAGCCTTATGATGATCATTTCTTTGTTCTTGTTTACATATTTAGGTGGAAAATCAGGAAGGCTTGCAAAATTTTGATGACATTTTACGAGAAACAGATGCTATCATGGTGGCAAGGGGAGATTTAGGCATGGAGATACCCACTGAAAAAATATTTCTTGCTCAAAAGATGATGATCTACAAGTGTAATGTAGTTGGAAAACCAGTGGTAACAGCAACACAAATGCTTGAATCAATGATCAAATCACCTCGCCCAACACGTGCTGAAGCCACTGATGTTGCAAATGCAGTTCTTGATGGGACTGATTGTGTCATGCTTAGTGGGGAAACAGCCAATGGCTTATATCCTGAAATTGCAGTTAAGGTCATGTCACGGATATGTCAAGAAGCTGAGGCATCTCTTGACTATGGATCCATATTTAAAGAGAGAATGAAAAATGTCACTTTGCCCATGAGTCCATTAGAGAGTTTGGCGTCTTCAGCTGTCCGAACAGCTAACAAAGTACGAGCAACTTTAATTGTTGTGCTTACTCGAGGCGGGAGCACTGCTAGATTAGTGTGTAAATATCGTCCTTCAGTTCCTATTCTTTCAGTTGCTGTTCCTGTCATGACCACAGACAACCTGACTTGGCAATGCAGCGAGGAATCTCCTGCTCGTCATAGTCTCATTTGCAGGTTACTACTACTTCCCATTTACACATTACAAAACATCCAAAATAAAAAAATGGGTTTGAATGGAAATAAAACAGCTAATAATCATCACATTTTGTTAGAATTCATTGCTAGTGCATATCATCAAGGAACATTGAGGTATTAAGAAATGTTAACACATGTTGAAATGCTCAAAAGTAGAAGATTCAAAAGGTTTTAGTAGGAGAATATAAAACAATCATGTGCATGGTGAATATGCATATGTGTTTTTTTCTAGGGGTGTCATACCTTTGCTAGCTGAAGGTTCAGTGAAAGCCACGGATTCAGACACAACCGATGAGACTCTTGCTGCAGCTCTTGAATATGCAGTGAGTCGAAACTTATGTCGGCCAGGTGATGCAGTAGTGGCACTCCATCGCATTGGAGCTGCTTCAATCATCAAAATCATGGAAGTTCGTGACATCTATGGCTAAAATGGTTTGTGTAGGAGGAGGTAGAATTTTTTGCACCTTTTGATTCTTTAGAAACTTTGAAATTATTTTTTTGTCTTTGTATGCTTTCTTCTTGCAAGGAAATTAATGCCTCTTTGAATATGAATGCAAATGATTGTTTTGTGTTTTTTTTTTTAATCTTTGAATGATTTTGGGCTAGCATGTGTTATATGGTTTTTGTCATTGTTGCAAGATTCAAATGCTTGTAGTATCTTCAAACAACAATCATGATTACAAATGCAAGATTATAGCTAGGTATCCAACTTGCAATTGCAAATTGGTTCCCAATTTGAGCTAAAATTGTATTACAAATCTTTAATTGATGCAATGTTTTCAAAGCCAACAAAGATCATAATAACTTTCAATGATGGGCAAAATTTGGGGTGCAAATGTTGAACAATGATGAATTAATTGCATTAAAAAGATCATTAATAGGATTGAAAGATGAAAATCTATTTAATTAATAAAAACTATGGTGGAGGTTATGCCAAGGTTATGCATCAAGATAAGTTTTTGTAATCGATAAATTAATAGTGCACAATACATATCACAATATAAAGGCATTTTCAATACATGTACATTGAATAATTAATTAAATTTAAATATTCCATGTCAAAAAAAAATCCAAAAATGAATTCTATTTTATTCCACTATTTTTTTTTTGAAAATTTCAAGAATTTTATAAATAATTTGATTAATGTCAAAGTTGTTAAGGTAACATGGTATTCATTATTCATGGTCACCTTGTAAGCATGTATGTTCAACATCCAAACCATTGTGAACCTATTATGAGATCAATTGATTATTCATAATTTCATAAGTTAAAATGAAATCATTTATTGTTCATCATTTATTCTTGGAAATCATTGAATACAACAAGTCATCTTCATTTCACATAACCAAACAATGAACTTATTTTTTTGGGGTCAATCTTGTCATGCATTAACCAACATGGTGATCATTCCATAGGAGGATGCAATCAAATAATTTGTCTATAAATGAGATGTGCAAATTAAAAAAATTATAGTATCCTTTTATAATTTTGATTACAAGTTGGAACCAAATATTAAAATTTGGTGATTCAATATTTGTTCACAATATATGGTGATAAAAAACCATGAATAAGCCCACCCCCCCAAATGATGATTTGCCAAATGGACAATGTTAATGTTTTTTGTTTGGCAATGCTTGACATTTGTGTGGGTGGAAGAATGTCTAGATCTTCTAATGAAAATGAAGGTCTGTTAATGATATATTCAATTCATCCAATATAATTTTCATGCATTTGCTTTATTCACTTCATAAAATTGGCTTTTGTTCACAATAAAGTGGATTATTATGGATGTTCTTATTACAATTTGCCTTTCTTTATAAAAAAATTAATAGTGAAACATTAAAAAAATAGGGATAAGAAAAATCACATGTTTCTTATGAGCTCTCCACCCAACCCTAGGATCACACAATTTGTTAAAAACTTGTGATTCACCCCCAAGTTCTAGCCTACTTCTAAGTACGACATGGACATCCTAACAAATCTTACTTTTCTTCATATCACATGCAAAATGTTATCATTTTATGAAGATTTTACCTTCACAACTGTTGGGTGAACCTCACATGAAATCAAATATTTTATTTACATTTGATAAAAAAAAAATTGTATGCTTCAAAAAATTGAATGCATGAAGCACAAATATCAATGACCTAAAAATAATTTGATGAAATTCATAATTTAAAAAGATATTTCTTTAAAGGAATTTTATGCATGTTATTTTACAAATATTATGAAAGATTTTACAAGTTATTGTACATGCAAAATAATATGCATAAAATATTTCATAAAATCCTTCCCATTCTTGAGGAGTGTAAAAACAATTGTACCCATGTTTCGATTTACATTTGGTAAAACTCATTTCATGTTTTATGATGGGTGAACCTTGAAGATGAGGGACATGATCAAAATTTAGGGCCATATTCAACTATAGCCTTGTCCTAGGCCTCTCATTTGGTGATGCCCTCACCATAGGTTTTCACCTTACATTTTTTCATCATATAGAAACAAACATGGGAAATAGCCTTGTCCCAGGCCTTTCATTTGGTAATGCCCCCACTTTAGGTTTTTACCTTAAATTTTTCATAATATAGAAACAAACACGGGAGATAAATAAAGACAACAAACCATAGTGCCCTCAAAAGGTATAACCTTAATTGTAAGGTGGCATACTTGCAAACCTAGCCCTATTGCAACATTGCTAACAAAGCATTGAAAGCATGTAGGCCTTTCTATGCATTAAATATCATTGTTCATGCATCTAGGTTGAAAATAAATTAAATGAAGGTACATGATTGTTAGTTGACCTATTACAACTTTGTAGATTATTGCCACATATAAGTTTAAACTAATGTTGAATGAGCACCCAATTTGGTAAGTTTGAACATCAGTTTTGGTTCATCTAGTTATCTTTGGGCGTTGGACTTGTTCAAATACACACACACACACATTGAGAATATGAGGAATTTTAACATGGATATTAACATTTTACCAATATCATGTAACTTGTCCATCATGTAGTTTGAATGGTAGGGTGTTATGTGTATCATTTCCTTGAGCTACATTTTTTTCGAAGATGGATATATGTCATTGGAATAAAAATAATTATTGTAAATTATAAGTTCAAGCCTACGTGTGAAAATACAATTTGACAATGCTTTGATGCCCATGTTTTTATGTAATGCACCTAATTATCGTGATGTAAGGAGTTTATATTTGAGTATTCTATCTATATTATCTTGCATTTTAATATTTGTCTTAATGGGCTCTAGATGAATCCATGGAGAATCAAATTTCGTGGTCAAGGAGAGAACATCCTTATGATACATGGGCACCATTTCAAAATGATATTGTTGATTGGGTGTATCATAACATGTTCATTCACAATGTCAATGATATGTGTTCCAAAACTACAATAATTGGGATACCAACAATAAATAGGTGAAATCATTCAAACAATAAATATATACATATACATAGTTGCCTTCAACACATTTTTCAAAAATAACAATCATTGAATTTTAATAAATATACATGTTCCACTATTGGTTTACATTACACAATATATGATTCAAATACACAAATAACAAAAAAACTACCAAGGGACACCATACCATTACTGACTAATTTAGTAAATGTAAAAAACTTAAAGTACACATATGTAAATATCATGCAACAAACAAATGGTTCATCTCATGGAGTTTTCGTAAATAACAAATGCAATTCACATAACATTTGGAATGAATTGGAGCAATTTCAATATGTTTCATCACAAATCCGATTACATTTGTGAAACAACATAAACAATAAAGGGATATTTTGATTCCCAAAATTCTCACCAAAACAACTTGCCATTCTTCCTATGAACCTTGCATTATATTGAAATATCATAACATAAATTAAACATGATTAATCAAGTTGGGCATTTTTTATTCATTGCAATGATAAGCACATCTATATATTAAGATATGTGTATGTTTGTTTTGTTTTGTTTTGTGACCACATCTAACCTTCCAAAATAATGGGCATCTTGCTATGCTTTTGGTATCGTTGAAAATCATTTGATGAAATGATGTGCATAGTGGTCATTTTGCAAATTTTGGACCAATGCAACAAAAGTTATTGGATTTAAAGTGAATTGAAAAATAATTTAAAATTATAAAATTAGGTTTTTATCATGTTTTTTCATCATATTTGCCAATGTGTGATCCCATTGGCCATTCTATTTGCCTTTTCACATCGCATGAAAAAATGCACGAAAAATTTCAACCAATCAATGCCTCTTCATCACATTGGCCTTTTGATTTTCTTTTAAAGCACAAAAAATAGACCCGACCCGACAAGTTATTGGCATTTGCACAAGTGAAGCTCATTGGTAAAAGGTTGGTAGGAGTTTCACCTGCACACCACTAGCTTTGAACCCACCACCCTTTTGAGGTTCTAAGGTCTAAAATGGGCTATATTGGTAGACCATTACCTATTGGGGTTGTTCACCCTTTCATATCTCAAACCTTCACACCCATCATTTGGGCCAATGACAATTGATTTCACACTTGAGTCAACAATTAAAAAATAATAATCAACACTTTTGGGGCCTTGTCGAATTTTTCTTGAACACAATATGCCTTAGAGGCTTAAGATAATCCCACTTAGGCCAATGACACAAAGGTTCACTTCTCATAATGATATAAACAAAATGTTGAGATTTGAAACTTATGCCAACAACAATTCTAATGTATCTATTCAAAGTTAAGTCCAATTTTATTGTGCACACATATTATAGATAACTATGAATAGAAAATAAATGATTGTCACCAAGTGGTGTGAAGTAACATGGAGCTCAAGTTATAAGAAGGAAGTGAAGGTTTGTAAATTGTGGGCATGTGCTACAACTAAGGAAAATGCAAATCATTTTTGTTGGTAATATTTGTGAAATTGTTTATGTTTCTTTGAGAAAATGAGAGAGGGATGAAGGGGAAAAGTAAGAGGGAACCATGACCATGGTTACCAAGTGGGCTAACCACTCCTCCTTTTCATGCACCCCTTGATCCCCCATTGTCACTCATAAAGCATGCAAGGGTGGTAATGAATTCATTAAAATATCATGTCCTTAAAAATTCTCCAAAGAATGAAAAAGAGGAGTTCAAGCATGCAAGGAGCTATTTCACAAGACATTTCATGAGAGAAATGACATTTGTAATTTCTAGGAGAAGCTAGGAAAAGAAACAATTAGATAACATGCAAAAACCATGATTTAAAAAAGATTTTCATAAGCACTTACAATATTATTTACAAAAGGTGAAATGGTCTAAGATATAAAGTTACATTATGTCAACAACATGTATGAAAGTAAAAATGTCAAAACACACTCCCAAAGTATGTCAAGGAGTGTTATCAATCTAAGAAAAAAATGTAAAGGAGATTTTTAAGTCTATACAAAGGTGTCCATATGTTGGTGAAGAGTTAGTTAAGGCCTCCTTTTGGCTTGCTTTTTTTGTCTTGTGCATAGCCTCCTTGACTTTCACCCATGCTTCTTGTACCCATATCTCTTCCAAATACAAAAGCATAGCATATGTGGCAAAAGTCCTTGCAAACTACCATCATAGGAGAAACCAAATTCAATCTCATCCTCATCCTTGATTTAATTGGGAGTTCAATAAGATGAAGATCATTCGTGTTTCCCAATCACCTTCTCCCCTAGGTATTAATTTCTTGTTCAAACACTTTGTGGTTGATGTCCAATTTTTTGAAAGAAAATGGAAACTCAGATTACTTGGGTTATATTTAAGCTTGTGTAGGACCAACACATGCAAGAACAAGAAAAAATAGAACCAAACTAACTAACTATGCTGCAAGCAATGACCCATTTTGAGTATTGTACATTGTAGTTCTAAACAGTGATTATAGGTATTGATAGTGCTTTGTATGTTATGCATTATGGTTTTCATGTTGCGGTTTCTGCCTCCTTCGAGTCCCCTTACCAGGCAGAATGGAGAGTTCTGTGGGGTCTACCAGACCTAACTTGGTCAAGAGCCAAGACCTAGTATCCACAAAGACCATTCGACAAAATCTGCACGAATGTTATGCAAACCCACATGACAATCTTCACCTAATGGAGCATGCAGGGCACAGGCCATGGTGTCTGTTCCACTGCTCCTTCAGAAATTTGGGCTTGCCTACCAGACTTGCCCAAATTCTTCACAGGCACCTTAACCGCTTCATAATAGATGCTTTGTATAGAAGACCATCCCAATGTGAAAAAGTCCCATGGACAAGTGCATTCTGGAAGCTTTGATCTCCTTCCACAGCCATCCATATCAAACCGCCATCACATTATGAATCGCAAATGGAAGTTTCACAGAAGTGAAAGAATCAACAACACATCACATGACACCAGTATATCAGCATCCATTTGAATATTAAGCATATCATAAATGCCTCTGCACAACCCATTGAGTGGTTGCAGTGGTATGGAAGAAGCGCTCTGAGCACACAAAATGCATGAATTTTTTGGGCTAAACTACATATGCCAAACATAATGTGTCTTCAGTCCTTACTGATTACAAAGTCAAAACTACAGATTTCTAGAACTCCAATCCTTGCCACCCAACCAGACTGATGTTCTTGGTTGGGAAGTTTTGGACCCAATCTAACAATATCCAACCCCAATGCATCCTTGGGAAAGTTAAGGTTTCAAACTTCTGCAACATTCTGTGATCAGTGACATTCAGAACAATAGCAAAATGAACCAAGAGCAGTTCATGATGGATCTGGCTCAAGAAGTGTCAAAGTGGACAATGGTGGGCTTACGCTTGATGCTCGTCATGAGCAGCCCCTGTTGCTGTAGGTGGTATCAAGAAAAGAAAGAAGATAGGAACAAGGGTGCATGCAGCCTGGAGGAAAATGCCCAGAGCCAGATTGTCAAAATTTTCAGAAGAGATGTGCAGGACAGATGCAAGTGAACCACCAGCAAAGGAGCTCAGAGTAGACCCAAAATTATTTACAGACATGAAGAGAGCAAAAAGTGTTCCTTCAATTCCTGGAGGACATAGCTGGCCTGATAGCACCAAGAAGGGCATAAACCTGCACAAATACAAGATGGCATATTAGATTAGAAAAGAGAGCTACAAGACTGGAGCATATAAAAAATCACTATGTGCAGTCATCAACAAAGCTTCCAAGGTAATATACTTCATGAGCAGCTAAATACCAGAGGAAGGAAAGGGGGAAGGTACGTACTTGAACTGGCTCACAGCATCCCCCAATGCTGATAAACCAAGCACAAATGCTTTGTTGGGTATGCCTAAATAAGAGTTGAACTCCAATACCAGAATAATGTCAATGAGGGTGAGCACTGTTAAACCCACATGCACCCACCTGTGATCACCAATGGACGCTCTGTTAGTACAACCATGGTCTGCCAGTCAGGTATTCTGGGACATTCCTTGGCTGTTATTCCTAAATCAAATCCTGAGGCTTTTCTCATCTGGCCTCTTAGATTAGAAAGCAATAATTTCATAATCAGCAAACAGAAATTCATATGCATGAATTCACTCATGTGTTTAGAAAGCCAGTAAATTCTGTGAACATCCCACACTCTTACTGCATGTGTGCAGGCATGGAAAAGAAGAGGATGCAATGTCTTGGAGTGGACTGAATGGTCTCAACAACCCACTTTACTGGGCACATAGAACTACCTGAAGATATCAGGATACAGAAAAGACCAGAGTCAATGAGGGGCCCACCAAAAAGTTTTTCGCAATGGCACATGTTTCAAGTAACGGTTGTAGAAGAAAGTGCCACACATAAGTCCTCCCCAACCAACAACGCGTGAAGTTCCCAGGAATGAAGAGTTCATGTGCAAGTGGTTTGTTTGATAATAGAACATAACAGTTGACAAGTTTGGGACCACACTTTGCGATATCAGGAACCACAGCATTGGTCTGTGCCATCCCACAAAGTCCAACCAATTGTACACTATTAGTACTTTGCTCACAACCAAGTAGCTATCACAGGTGACTGGAAGGCGTGATTTCTAAGGAGGATAAGCAGAAGTGTCAGAGAGAGTGACATACTGTATGATATCTGGCTGTTTCACTGCTCTCCACAGTGCTTGAAGTGTGGTTTGAAGGTCATGGAATAACCCTCTTTGTGACTGCAAAGGGGCCTCAATACCATCCAAGCTTTTAGGCAATCTGGGAATGACTTCCTGTGGTGATGCAGCCTTACGCTTTCGCAAGCCTTCCACCTGACATTGCAACAATCTATTCCAAATCAGCTAACATAGGTGGAAACATCTTCCACATCAATGTGAGTCTGGCCAGATCTATGAATACCAAGATGGCCTTGCACACATCAGTGATAGTCTAGCATACTCAAATACTCTCTAGTTCCATCTGCAAACAATGAATTTGTCATCTCCATCCATTTCAAGCAGATATTGACAATCAGCATTGATACACTTCTCAACATAACAGAGCTCCTAATGAGCAATGCTAACAATGAGCAAAACACAATAACCTGTAAGCTTATGAGGAAATTTCCTGAAAGACATTCACTATACATGACCCAAACCTTGGAAAACCCTGAGAATAGTTAGCAAAAGAAACCCCGGATACTTAATGTATGTATAGAGATCTCTCTGCAGGAGCCACAGTGACAACCTCTTGTATGGTACTTTTCTCACTTCGGCTGGAAGCTTTAGCAACTGTTGTCTCCTTCTCCAGGTCATTTTCTCTTATCTGGATCCAATCTTCTTCGTTGTCATCATCATCATCTCCCACCTTCCTTTTGCTCTCCAACTCTTTCTCTTGGTCCTCATCTTCTGCAGCAACAGCGACTTTCCTAAGGGTGGGAACTCTCAAAAAGTTGGTAGACTAGTTTTAACCATAGAGAGTACAATCATGTCAGAACACAGCCAAGAGATTGTAGTGCTTGAACTTTGGCATCACAAAATAACATTCAATTTGGTAGCAATAGTTAATGCAAAAGCCTTTACTATGCATGCCATGATAGGTGTTGAAAGTCCCCAATAGGGCAGGTTGTCTACAGACTGGTGATCCACAGAACTGTCGTCATGACATTTTCTTAGTGTTCCTTCCATCCAGCAAAAAAGACAGTGTCAATACTAGAGCAATGAGCAATCATTTGCTCTAGTGACTACAATAGGTACAGGGGCCTTACCAACACCATCCCAGACAGTTGTTGTCACATTTGTGGAGACACCATGAGAACTGTTATACTGTTTGTCTGCTGTGGGAGAGTCCCTGGTGATGTGTTGTGCTCCTTCCAACACTTCATTGTTCGCAACAGCCATCTGACTTGCTGACTTTTCATGGATGAAGATGCAACTCACAAGCTGTAACAAGGGGAAAATGGAAAAAAGAAGGAATATGCCCTTCACCTTCAGGACTGCGAGACACAGTCCACCACTTACACTGCCCAAAATACCACCAAATGCCATAGCCAGCCATGAGAGCGACTGCAAATCTCCTGAATACTCTGCACTATTAAAACCACAATCAAAGCCATATGTCAAATATCCAACCACAATGTTGCCTCAAACTGAAAGACCCATTGTAGACCTGTTCATAAGAACTTTCATGAAATCTTTGTTCATTGAAATATCAAGATCTTGCAACAAGAAATGCGCCAACACCAAAGTGAAACTAGAGTAGTGAAACAGATTCTTTCTTTTCAAGGCAAATGAGGAAAACCTCAATCAAGTCATTCAATCTAACTTAGCAACATTCTTGCAGGAGAAACATGATGATGATCTACTGCAAAATGCTGCAAAATACCTTTCTTCACGAGCCTTTTCTGCCACCATTGCATCCACCACCACATCAGCCATAGCAGCACCAAAATTCTGGGAAGTGATGAGCACCATCAAGTAAATGTATGAAGCTCTCAGAGTCTCAAAGTACCCAAGTAAAAACCATGGAACAAAAGATAAAATGCTGGCTATGATTAAATACGGGACTCGTCGCCTCCCTCCTATTGGTACACAATCTGACAATATACTGCACAAAACATGTTGGGCACACAGAGGTTAGGTCTTCTTCATCCCTCTTCTTGTCTGTCCACAAGTCTTGCAAAATTCAGTAGAAATGCAACAGGAATGAGAGGACTCTCTGATCAGAGTCCTCAGTTCTAAATAGATCAAATCACATACCCATAGATTGGCTTTATGCTCCATGGAATAAACACCACGGAAATTACGAATTGTGATAGGGAAGGGCTGAGCCGGAGCTCATCTTTCATCTGATATGATATTCCAGTCCATGCAAATGAGCGAAAACCCTGAAACAAAGCAAATATTGCAAATCAAACCATCTGCAATCTCTGCTGCAAACCGTCCGAATGATCAATCTTACATGAATCTAACATGATGTGATATCCCCTAAGCTACTCAATGCACATTGAGCTGCAAGCTACAACAGAAATGTCTGCAGAGCTCTTTCCTTTGCCGCTGTATACAGATAAAGACACAAGTTAGGGTTAGCGGAAAAAAAGAAGAAGAAAAAAGCCAGAGCTATGTGGTCAAAGACAAGACGGTACCTGAGTCCAATACACTGAACAAACCAGAAGGAGGAAGGGTGCGCCATAAGAGCTCTTCAGTCTGCGCATCCACTTCATGCTTCTTGTCTCCTCCCTCACACACTGCCAGCACCACCTACAGTTACACTTCCCTATTCCCTAGCCTCCGCGTCCTGGAATCCTACAAATCCCCAAACCCTAACACACTCAAAAACACACAAGAAACACATTGAATTCCAAATAGCAGCGGAGCAGCAGCAGCAGCAGCAGCTACTGGATGGAGTTTCCCATTCTTCCAGCACTGTCGTCAGAGAATACCTAGTTCCGCAACAAGAGAAAAAACACAAAGTCGTCGCTGCACATGTACGTATCCCTCAAAAATCCATCTGCTTCTTCTTCACAAATGGAGCGATCATTCTTCGCGATCTCCCTTCTTCCTACTCAGATTTCCTTCAACTAGCTACTGCTGCTGCTGCTACTACTACTGCCAATAGATACACCCAGCAGTCAATTTCATTTCTTTTTCCATGCAATCCACACCAGGGACTTACGAGATGCTCATCTTTCGCGATCAAAGCTTGGGCATGACTGGCATCATCATCATATGCTCTATATCAAAAACCACCAAATTGCGTTCAATAAAAATCAAAAGCGACACAAATTTTTTGTTGCTCTTGATGGTGATGGTGGTGGTGCTCAAATGAATTGATGCGGAGAGATTTTGAAGGGGAAAAAAACACACACAAAAGATTTTCGCGAGGAGTCGGAGGAGAATCGCAGTTTGGTCGCGGGAAGTGTGCGACGGTTTGTATCTCTGGACGCTTCTTCGTTCTCATTGGGAGTCTCCATGTCACACAACCAGTGATGGTGTGCCGCGTGGCAATTCCGGGTATATTCTCCCAGATATCAATTCTTCTTGTTGGGTACTTATTGGACCCTTAATATATCCTTGACCACGTGAACCTATAAGATAGGTGTTAAGACCTATATGTACACCTATAAGATAGGTATTAGACCTATACATATACCTACAAGATAGGTATCAGACCTTAATATCTTATATATAATTACAACAGTGGTGTCTGTCTGTGCGTCCGACGACGGTTCCGCGTTTTAATTGACTGGCGGAACCAGCCCGGACAGTCGGATTCCGAGACCGGAAACCGGCCCGGACAG
>Ga0116229_10000602_pt1 | contig 49532 bp, 48 predicted proteins | sample S1TSphgellanicum_3_FD_87313 | JGI IMG/M metagenome (GOLD analysis project Ga0116229, IMG submission 87313) | Host-associated microbial communities from peat moss isolated from Minnesota, USA - S1T2_Fc - Sphagnum magellanicum MG | ecosystem: Host-associated > Plants > Peat moss > Unclassified... | reverse complement strand
GTCGAGAGGCCGAACTGGCCGGCCAAATCCACAGCGGAGGCCGAGCGACGGCGGCGCAGCTCCGTCACGATCTTACCTCTCGTCGATTGGAAGAAGCGTGCATCGTGCATTGATGCGAGGCTACCATGAATGATGAAGATAGTCCAGAGTTTCCTTGACTTTCCTGGGCGGCACCTTTACCATAGGACCGATATGAGCGAGCGCGGACTTCGAATTTCCAACCTTCAGGCATCGGTTGCGGGCACCCAGATCCTCCGGGGCATCGACCTCGAGGTGGCTCCGGGAAGCGTCCACGCGCTCATGGGCCCGAACGGCAGCGGCAAATCGACGCTCGCCTTCTCGATGGCCGGGCACCCGAGCTACGACGTCTCCGGCGGCTCCGTCACCCTCGACGGCGAGGAGCTGATCGGGCTCGCACCCGACAAGCGCGCGAAATCCGGCCTGTTCCTCTCGTTCCAGTACCCCGCGGCGATCCCGGGCGTCTCCGTTGCGAACTTCATCCGCACGGCCCGCCAAGCGGTGAAGCCCGACGACCTGACGCCCGCGAAATTCCGCGCGATGATCTTCGAGAAGCTCGACACGCTCGATATGGACGCGGCCTTTCTCTCACGTTACGTGAACGACGGCTTCTCCGGCGGCGAAAAGAAGCGCCTCGAGATGCTCCAGCTCGCGATGCTCTCGCCGAAGTACGCGGTGCTCGACGAGACGGACTCGGGGCTCGACGTCGACGCGCTCAAAGCGGTGGGCAAATCGGTGAACGCGCTTCGCGAGAGCGAGAGCGGTAAGGACATCGGCTTCCTGATCATCACGCACTATCCACGCATCTTGCAGTACATCGCGGCCGACCACGTGCACATCATGATGGACGGCCGGATCGTCAAATCGGGCGGCCCCGAACTCGCGAATCTCATCGAGCGCGAAGGCTACGACAAGATCCGCGAAGAGGTCGCCGCCGGTGCCGTCTAGCTCGGGCGTCGCCATCCGCGGCGTCTCGAAAGAATCGCTCGAGGCGATGCTCGCGCATCTCGGCGAGGGCTCGATCGACGCAGCCGCGCGCTTCGATGCGCTCGCACGCTACGAAGAACTGCCGGTTCGTTCGGCCGTCCGCGGGAGCCGCGGCTGGAAGCACGACCTCGCGAAGCTCGACCTCTCCAAAGTGACGCCGTTCTCGACGCATCTCGATGCCGAGCTCGACCTCGAATCGCTATCGCCCGCCGCGCGACGCGCGGGCGTGACGATCGAGCGGTTTTCGCGCGCACGCGAGCGGCATCGCGCCGCGTTCGACCGCGCGTTCGGCACGGCGCTCGACACGCGCGACGACAAGTTCGCCTCGCTCGCGCTCGCGTTTCAAAATCACGGCACGTTCATCGACGTACCGGCGGGCACGGCGATCGACGAGCCCATCGTGATCGGCTACGAAGCGCGCGGCGAAGCACTCTTTCCGTATACACTCGTCTCCGTTGGTGCCGGCGCGAGCATCACGATCGTCGAGCGCCTCGCATCGATCGCCGCCGATGCGTTCGTGTGCGCTGCCACCGAAATCGTGCTCGCCGAAGGCGCGCGTCTCGCGTACGCGGTCGACCAGCGCGCATCGTCCGCCGCGCGCGTGATCGCGACGCGTCGTGCGTTGCTCGCGAACGGCGCGCATCTCTCGATCGGCTTTGCAGAACTCGGCGCGCGCCACACGGTCTCGCGCTTTCGTTCGGTCGAAGCCGCGCCCGGCGCGCGTACCGAAGTCGTTGCCGTCTTCTTCTCCGACGGCGATCAGCACGTGGACGTCGAGACCGAGACCGTGCACGCCGCAGGCAACACGAGCTCTGAGACGATCGTGCGTAGCGCGGGAACGGACCGTGGCCAGGGCCGCTACGTCGGGAATATCAAGATCCTCGCCGACGCGCACGGAGCGGAAGCGTCCTTGCGCGACGACGCGTTGCTCCTCTCGGAGGGCGCGCATATCGATTCGGTTCCCGCGCTCGAAATCGCGGCGAACGACGTAAAGGCGTTCCACGGCGCGACCGTGGGCGCGATCTCCGATGAGGAGATCTTCTACGCGGAAAGCCGCGGCATCGAACGGTCCGAAGCGGAACGCATGATCGCGCTCGGTTTCTTCGAACCGGCCGTATCGCGCTTCCCAACGGAATCGCTCCGCGACGAGATCCGCTCCGTTCTCGAAAACAAAATCGTCCCTCAGGCGGTCGAAGCGAAGGTATGATCGCCGAACGCGACGCTCGCGCCGCCAAAATTGCCGCAGACTTCCCGCTGTTAGCACAGCCGACGTCGCGCGGAAAGCGTCTCGCGTATCTCGATTCGGCGGCCACGTCGCAGAAGCCGCAAGAAGTCATCGACTCGCTCGTGCACTACTACACGCACGACAACGCGAACATCCATCGCGGCGTCTACGAGCTCGCGGAACGGGCGACCGAGGCGTTCGAGCGCGCGCGCGAAAAAGTCGCACGCTTCGTCAACGCGGCGGAGCCGGCGGAAATCATTTGGACGCGCAACACGACCGAGGCGATCAACCTCGTCAGTTTTTCGTGGGGCCTCGCAAATCTCGGGCCGGGCGACGCGATCCTCACGACGCGGCTCGAGCATCACTCGAATCTCGTACCGTGGCAGTTGCTCGCGGCGAAGACCGGCGCCGAGCTGCGCTTCATCGAGATCGATGCCGAAGGTCTGCACGTTCTCGGCGACCTCGATGAGAAGTTACGCGGCGTCAAACTCGTCGCGCTCTCGCACGTCTCAAATACGCTCGGGACGATCGCACCGCTCGCGGATATCATTCCACGCGCACATGCCGCCGGAGCGGTCGTTTTGGTGGACGGCGCGCAATCCGCGCCGCACTTCGCCGTCGACGTGCGCGCGCTCGACGTCGACTTCTTCGTCGCGAGCGGCCACAAGATGTGCGGGCCGACCGGCATCGGCTTCCTGTACGGAAAGCGCGCGCTGCTCGATGCGATGCCGCCGTTCCTCACGGGTGGCGACATGATTCGCGAAGTCGGCTACGAGCACACCACGTTCAACGAGCTTCCGTGGAAATTCGAAGCCGGCACGAGCAACATCGCGGACGCGATCGCGCTCGGCGCGGCGGTAGACTATCTCGAGCGCGTCGGCATGGACTGGATCGGCGCCCACGAGCGCGCGATCACGGGTTACGCACTCGAGCGGCTCCAGCCGTTCGTCGCGCGCGGGCTGCAAATTTACGGCCCCAAAGACATCGAGCGCCGCTCGGGCGTGATCTCGTTCAACTTCGCGGACATCCACGCACACGATCTCGCGTCGATCCTCGATATCGACGGCGTCTGCGTCCGTGCCGGCCACCACTGTACGATGCCGCTCATGGAAAAAATGGGCTGGCCCGCAACCGCGCGTGCGTCGTTCTATCTCTACAACACCGAGCGCGACGTCGACCAACTCGTCGACGCACTCGAACAGGCCGCTCGGGTTTTCAAGGTCGCATAACGATGGACGACTTCTACAAAGAGTACATTCTCGATCACTATCGCAATCCGCGGAATTTCGGGCACCTCGACGCTCCGACCGCGGTCGCCGAAGATCTCAACCCGCTCTGCGGCGACAAGATCCGCTTCGAATTGCAAGTCGATGCCGACGGGCGCGTGAGCGACGTGCGATTCTCCGGCAAGGGCTGCGCGATCAGTCAGGCCTCGGCATCGATGCTCTCCGAATCGCTCAAGGGTGAGATGCTCGAAGATGTGGCGCGCTTCTCTCAAGAGCGCGTTCTCGAAAACGTCGGCATCGGCATCAGCCCGGCGCGCATGAAGTGCGCGATGCTCGGACTCAAAGTCGCGAAGTCGGCCGCGCTCGGCGAAATCGCGCACTGGCCGGACGAGGAACGCTAACCTTCGCGTGCTCTCTCCCAGCTTCACCGACGCGTTCTTGCGCATCGCGGGAGCGATCGTTCTCGAGACGCTCGCGTTCGTCGTTTGGAACGTCGGGTCGCGTTCGCCGTTCGACGTCGTTCGCGACGCGTATCGAGCGCTACGAACGCGTCGCGGGCTCTTCTCCGGCATCGTCGCGCTCGCGATCGGCCTCGTGTTCGTCGCCGCGGCGACGATCCTCTTGCAACCCGCGCTGAACGATCCCGACCGCGATTTCATGCCGATCGAACTCGCGACGTTCCTCATCGCGCTCGGCCTGGATCGTTTGATCGGCAACGACGTTCGCGGCCTCGCCGCGCGCGAAACCGAGCGCCGCTAGCTCTCGGGCTTGCCTTCGACGCAGACGTTCTGCACGTCGTAGGCGTTCATCACGATCCAGCGCTCGCTGCCGTGGTCGCGAACGTAGAGATAGATGTGTCGCACTTGCGCGCCGTCGATCGCGGGCGGAATCGCCGCGGCCTGCATGTGCACGTACCCGTCGGTCTCGCCGAGCGCGCTCGCGACGCGCGGTGCGGCGAGCGGTTGATCCGCCCAATGTGCGATCACGCCGTCGCCGGAGCGCACGGCCCTCCGCACGTCGTCGTCCGTCACGGTCTCGTCGAGCAACCGATCGTCCGTCGAACTGACCACGCTCGCGATGCCCGTGTTGCGCGCTTCCTTCGAGCCGCAGTAGGCCTCGGTACTCGCGGGCGAATGCAGCGGCGGCACCTTCGGCGCGCACGCGGAGAGAAGCGCGAGCCCCACGAGCGGAGCGAGCGAAACGAGAGAACGGGACACGGTTATTGAGACGAGTTCGAGCCGTTCGGCGTTGCGGGGCCACTCGTCGGCGCGACCAGCGGCGGCGCGTTCGGCGACGGCGTGAGCGAGGATGACGGCGGCGCGATCTGCGGCAGCGCGCTCGGAACCGTGAGCGGTTCCACGGGCGGATTGAGCCCGGAGCGGCCGACGATATGCGGCGTGACGACGATGTACAGGTTATCTTGTGTGTGCGACGTCGTCACGTGTTGGAAAAACTGTCCGATTAAGGGGAGGTCGCCGACGAACGGGAGTTTGGTGAGATTCTTGATTTCGTTGTCCTGAAGGAGGCCGCCGATGACGAAGGCCTCGCCGTCCTTCACGGTCGCGACCGTGCTCGCCGTGCGCTGACTGATTTGCGGATAGCCTTGCGTCATCTGCGTCACGCTCGAGACCTCGGAATAGATATGTGACGTCACGAAACCGTCGGAACTGACGCGCGGCTGAATCTGCAAGTTGACGCCCACGTTCACGTAGCTCACTTGGTTCGAAACGGTCGCACTCGATCCGGTGATCACGACGGACGTGAGAATCGGAATCGCATCGCCCGTGAGGATCGATGCCGCTTGCCCGCTCTCCGCGAGGATGCGCGGCTTCGCAATGATGCGCGCGCTGCCTTCGCTCACGGCCGCGTAGAGGTTGGCTTGGAACGTGACCTGGCCCTGAGCCGTGTTGAGGCTGCGCGACGTATAGCCGACGCCGCCGGCGGACGCATTCGCGACGATACCGCTGCCATCGGGCTGCAAGTCGAGTCCGATGTTGCGCGCGGCCGTGTCGCTCAATTCGACGACCTGCGTTTCCAGGATCACGCTCGCGACCGGCACGTCGAGTTTCTCGATCGTTTCCTTGAGCGCCGCAACGACGTCGGGCGTGCCCGTCAAGACGATCGCATTGAGCCGCCGGTCGACGGCGATGTTGTCGTTGACCCGCTGCGCGAGTCCGGTCCCCGCCCCGAACCCGCCACCGAACGTTTGCGGCGTAGGGGCCGTCGCGAAGCCGCCACCACCACCGACGCCACCGAAGCTGCCGCTGACCGACGACGTGCCGATGTTCGTCTGCAGCGGCGAGAAATTGTCGTTCGATGCGATCGTCGAATTCGGCGCGAGCACGCCCGCGATCTCGCTGATATCCGCGTACTTGAGCTCGACGACCGTCGTTACGGTGCCGGCTCCGCCGGTAAACGTCGCGGCCGGAGGCGGCGCGAACGGGTTGAGCGGGAACGCCGCGGCCGGCGGCGCCACGTCGATGAACAGAAAGTTATTTCCGGTCCGTACGCTCACGTGCGAGGGGCCCGTCAGATGCAGCGCGATGCTCGCCGAGCTTCCGCTCGTCGCAACGGAGACGCTCGTGATCGGCCCCGCGCCGGCCACCGACGGCGGCGCCGCGGATCCGAGCGTCGTGTTGTCGAGAAGAACCGACGTCTCGGACGTTCCCGCGCCGATCACGTGGAACGTCGGGGCGCCGCCTGCGAAGGTCACGGAGACAAGCGCGCCCCCGGCGGGGTTCGAATCGATGCGTACGGCGTTGAGCGTCGACGCCGCGAACGCGGGCACCGAGAACGACAGGACGAGAGCGGCGACGAGCGGCACGGAAATGCGCAACGTACGCAGCCGATGAGAGGAGCGCATGACGCAAGCGTATCGCGTTCGCCGCTCCCAGGACCTCTTCACACGAGAATGAGACGGCAGGGAAAGGCCTTCGCGCCGTAAGAAACTTCCTTTACGCACTCGTACGAACGAAGTATTGAGTCACGCATTTGTCGTCCATGTCGAGGAGACCCGGATGAGCAGTTTCGATCTCGCCCCCAGTCGCGGGCGATTCATCGCCGGAAGCGTCGCCGCAGCCGCGGCCACGTTCGCGAGCATCAACGTGATCGCCGCGCCGCAGAAGACGGTCGTCGTCGGCCTCAACGTTCCGCAAACGGGCCCCTACTCGGATCAAGGGACCGACCAACTCCGTGCGTATCGCCTCGCCATCGCAGAGATCAACGCCAAGGGCGGCGTGATGGGCATGCAAATCGTTGAGAGCGTCGGCGACGATCAGACCAAAGCGCCCGTCGCTCGCGATAACGCGCAGCGCATGATCGAGCGCGACGGTGCGGTGATGATCACGGGCGGCTCGAGCACGGGAACGGCGATCCAAGTCGCATCGCTCTGCCAAGAAAAGAAAGTGATCTTCATGGCGGCGCTGACGCACGGCGACGAGCCGACCGACCTCGACTGCCATTACCATACGTTCCGGCGCTACAACAACGCGCACATGTCGGCGCACGCGCTTGCGAAGACGCTGATGACGAAGTACGGCACCGGCAAGTGGTTCCACATCACCGCCGATTATTCGTGGGGCCATAGCGTGTACGACAACTTGACCGCCGTCGTGGAGGCCAAGGGCGCGAAGACGATCGGCAACGTACTCACGCCGCTGACCACGACCGACTTTAGCTCGGCGCTCGCGCAGGCGCAGGCCGCGAAGCCGGACGTCCTCGTGATCACGCAATTTGGTAAGGACATGATCGCGTGCCTCAATCAAGCGGCGGGATTCGGCCTCACCAAATCGACCAAGATCCTCGTTCCGCTCGCGGACGAGTACATGGCGAAGGGCGTGGGCGACAACATCGACGGCGTGGTCACCACGGCTCCGTTCTACTGGCAGTTCAACAGCGGGAAGTATCCGGGCGCGAAGAAATTCGTCGATGCGTTCGTCGCGAAGTACGGCACGCCGCCGAGCAACGGCGCCGAATGCGCCTACGTCGACATGTACCAGTGGAAGGGCGGCATCGAGCGCGCGGGATCCCTCGATCCCGTCAAATTCATCGGGAAGATGGAAGGCTACCATTGGTCGGACACCAAGGGCCCGGAATACTGGCGCGCGTTCGATCATCAAGGGGTGGGCAGCTGCCTCGTGATGGAGGGCGTACCGACCGCCCAGCGCGAAAGCCCGTTCGCGTTCGCGAAGGTTCTCGAAGAGCACGACGGTGAGGCGATTTCGATTCCGGAATCCACCTCGAAGTGTAAGATCGAGAGCGCCTAACTCGCTAGCCGATCGTCGTTACGAGGACCGGCTCCCCCCTCGTGGGAGTCGGTCCTTTTTCATAGCGGAGCGTTACACTCATCGACGTCATCCTCTCTCAGCTGCCCGGGCAGCTGCTCGACGGCTTCATCCGCGGCCTCGTCTACGTCGCGATCGCGCTCGGATTGACGATCGTCTTCGGAATGTTGCGGCTCGTCAATTTCGCGCACGGCGCGTTCTACGCGATCGGCGCGTACGTGGGCCTCATCGTCGCGCAGCAGTACGGCCTGGTCGCCGGCCTCATCGCGGCGCCGATCGCCGTCGTCATCTTCGCGATCGTCTTCGATCGGGTGCTGCTGCGCCTCTTTTACGATAAGGAGACGACGGCGCAAATCCTCGTGACGTTCGGCGTCGCGATCGTCGTCGAGGAGAGCCTGCGCGCGATCTTCGGCGGAACGACGCGCCAGTTTCCGTTGCCCGACTTCCTCAGCGGGTCGACGAACCTCGGCTTCACGTCGTACCCGACGTATCGTCTGTTACTTGCGGCCGGCATCATCGTGCTGATCGTCGCCGTCTGGGCGTTTATCGAGCGCACGGACTTCGGACTGCTCGTCCGGGCGGGCGTTCGCGACCGCACGATGGTGCAATTGCTCGGCGGCAACGTGCGCCTCGCATCGACCGTGATCTTCGCCCTCGGAGCGGGGCTCGCGGGGCTCGTCGGCGCCGCGGCGAGCCCGATCTACAGCGTCGATCCGAACACCGGCTTTTCGTTTCTCGTGCCTTCGTTCGTGGTCGTCGTGATCGGCGGCCTCGGGAGCTTTTGGGGCGCCGTGCTCGGCGGCCTCATCGTGGGCGAACTCGGCAGCATCACGACGCTCTTCTTCCCCGCTGCGAGCGACGTCGTGATCTACGTCGTGATGGCCGTGGTTCTGCTGGTTCGCCCGCAGGGACTTTTCGGCGAGAGCGAGGTCATTCGCGGGTGAAGGATCTGCGCTTCTACGGGCTCACGATTCTCGGGCTCGTGGTCTTTCCGTTCGCGATCCATCCGATCGGCGGCTACGCGGGGCTCGCGACGCAGATTCTCATCACGAGCATCGCCTCGATGGGCTTCAATCTGTTGCTCGGATACACGGGCATCCTCTCCTACGGTCAGGCGATGTTCTACGGACTCGCAGGGTATGTCGCACTGCTGGCGATCTCGCGTTTCTTTCCCGACCACGCAAATTTTTGGGTCGCGTTGATCCTCGCCGTGGCGTTCGCGACGCTCGTCGCGGTCGTGGTGGGGGCACTCGTCGTTCGCCTCTACGGCATCTACTTCGCGTTGCTCACGGTCGCATTCGCGCAGATGTTCTATTTCGTCGTCTTCAAGTGGACCGACCTCACGGGCGGCGACGACGGCTTGCAGGGCGTCACCGCGCCGGCAGTACCGTTCGGATTCGGATCGGTCGACCTGACGACGCCGTTCCCATCCGTCGATCTCGGTCCGTTCGGAAATCTCAGCGACGTGCACTACTGGTATGCGTTCGCCGCGATCGTCACGTTCGCGACGATCGTTTTCTTTCGAACGCTCGTGCGCTCGCAGTTCGGTGAGGTCCTCGGGGCGATTCGTGAAAACGAGGAACGAAGCACCTTCGTCGGCTTCGATATCTCGCGCTACAAGCTGGCCGCGTTCGTGATCGCGGGGGCATTGACCGGTCTTTCCGGCGCCCTGCGCGCGCTGTACGAAACGTCGATCGCTCCCGATGCGCTGACCGTCGATGCGAGCGGCGACTTCGTGATCTACACCGTCATCGGCGGCGTGCGCACGATCTTCGGGCCGTTGCTCGGAACCGGACTCATCATGTATCTTCAAAACGTCGTGAGTGGGAAGACCGACTATTGGCGCCTGATCGAGGGCATTATCTTCGTCGCCGTGATCGTCTTCTTACCCGGCGGCATCCTCGGCACGTTCAAACGCAAAACGAAAGCGTCGCGCGAGATCCTCACGGGTTCGCTACGCACCGCGCCCCCGGACGCAACACCCGTTACGAACGAGACGCAGACCTGATGGCAGACGACGCGATCCTTCGGACGACGGGTCTCGGCAAACGCTTCGGTGCGTTCGCCGCCAATAGCGGTATCGATTTTAGCGTCCGGCCGGGCGAACTGCGCGCGGTGATCGGGCCGAACGGCGCCGGCAAGACGACGTTCTTCAACTTACTCTCCGGCTTCACGGACGCATCCGAAGGCGAGATCTATTTCAAAGGCGAGCGCATCACGCGACTCGGTGGTCCGCGGCGCGTCGCACGCGGAATCGCGAAGGCGTTCCAGACGGCGAATCTCTACCCCGACGAAACCGTGCTGCAAAACTGCCGCCTCGCCGCGCTCGCGCACACGCAGGGGCTCTTCTCGCTCGAGCTCTTCCGCCGCTCGACGCGCCACGCCGCCGTCGATCGCATTGCGGAGGAATCGCTCGAGCTCGTCGACCTCCAGGCGCTCGCGGAAACGCGCGCCGGCGATCTCTCGCACGGCGACAAGAAGCGTCTCGATATCGCAATCGCGATCGCGACGAAACCCGAGATCCTTCTCCTCGACGAACCGGTCGCCGGCATGTCGATCGAAGAGGTCCAGAAAACAGACCGTTTGATCCGCGGCCTGACCAAACGCATGACGGTATTGCTGATCGAACACGACATGGCGATGATCATGGGCATCTCCGATTCGATCACGGTGTTGCATCAAGGGAAGATTCTCGCCGAAGGAACGCCGGCGGAGATCCGCGCGAGCGAACGCGTGCAAGAGGCGTATCTCGGCGGCCACACCGAGGGCCACCTATGAGCGCGATCGCGGCCGGAACCGAGACGCTCCTCCGCGTCGACGGGATCGACACGTACTACGGCGATAGCCACGTCTTGCGTGGGCTCTCGCTCGACGTGCGTCGCGGCGAAACGGTCGCGCTTCTCGGACGCAACGGCGTCGGCAAGACGACGACGCTCAAAAGCATCGTCGGCTGGGTCCCGCCGCGCCGCGGCACGATTTCGTTCGGGGGCACCGACATCACGCGCGCGGACATGATGGCGAACGCGCGGCGCGGCATCTCGCTCGTTCCCGAAGAGCGGCGCATCTTCACGAACCTCACCGTCTACGAAAACATCAAGCTCGCGCAGGTCACGGCTCGCGGCACGGGATGGTCGCTCGAACAGGTCTACGATCGCTTTCCCCGACTCAAGGAGCGCGCGGCGAACAAGGGCGACGAGATTTCGGGCGGCGAGAAACAGATGCTCGCGATCGCGCGCGCGCTCGTGCAAAACACGCAGCTGCTGCTGCTCGACGAGCCGACCGAAGGCCTCGCACCGCTGATCGTGCGCGAAGTCGAAGCGATCGTGCGCGAAATCAAAGCGCAGGGCATGACGATTCTGCTCGTCGAGCAGAATTTTTACTCCGCGCTCGCCGTCGCCGATCGCTGCTACGTGATCGATCAGGGAACGATCCAATTCGAGGGCACGCCGGACGAACTGCGCGGCAATACCGAAGTGCTCGCGAAGTACCTGCATGTCTGAAGCGCGGCGCGCGAGCATCTTCGCATTCGCGCTCGCACTCGGCGCGCTCGCCGATCCGGCAGCGTCGCGCGCGACGACCGTCGGGCCACCACCTTGCGACGGCGCGCTTCCGCTCTACACGACGATCGGCACGCTTGCAAACGTCGACGGCTCGCATCGGAGAGCCGCCGACGTCGAAGCGCGCCTCGCGATCCTACGCCTCGGCATCGCGAAAAAGAGCGCCTCGCGCGTCGGCTGGGCGTACGTCGACGGCGAGGGCGACGTTTGGGTTGCGATCAAGGGCGACGACGCTCGCGCGATGCACGATTGGCGGCACGTCGCGATCGGCATCGGAACGCATTCGCCCGTGTACGCGCTGATCGAACGCGTCGGCATTCCGAAAGGCTATCGCCTGAGCGCCTGCTCGGCATCGTCGTCGCAGCCGACGACGCCGCGAGCCGGCCCCGCTACTCTTCGAGCGTCGTAAGGTCGCCGAGGTCGAGGCCGGCCTCCTGCGCCTTGAGCAGGCGACGCATGATCTTCCCGCTCCGCGTCTTCGGGAGCTTCGGCAAAAATTCGAGTTCGGCGGGCGTTCCGATCGGGCCGAGATGGTAGCGAACGTGTTCGACGATCGCGACGCGGAGGTCGTCGCTCGGCTCGAATCCGTTGCGCAACACGACGAACGCCTTGATCGCCTCGCCTTTGATCGCATCGGGCTTTCCGATCACCGCCGCTTCGCCGCACGCGGGGTGTGAGACGACGGCGCTTTCGACGTCGGCCGTTGCGATGCGATGGCCCGCAACGTTGAGCACGTCGTCCGCGCGGCCGAGAACCGTGACGTAGCCTTGCGCATCGATCGTCGCCACGTCGCCCGCCGTATAGAAGCCCGGTAGTTCTTCGAAGTAGCGCCGATAGCGCGCTCGATCGTTCCAGACGTCGGCAAACATATAGGGCACCGGCGTTTCCAAGACGAGCAGACCGCCCGTTCCGGGTGACACCGGCGTTCCGTTCTTATCGCGCACGGAAAAGCGAAGCGGACCGAACGGCAGGCCGCTCTTGTCGGGCAGGATCGTTTCGCGCGGGAGGAAGCCGAGCGATGGGCTCGGGAGCTCCGTCTGCCACCACTGGTTGCAGATTGCCGCGCGGCCCTCGCACATCACGTCGTGCATGAAGTGCCACGCTTCGGGATTGAGCGGCTCGCCCGCGCAATAGATCGCTTCGAGCGACGTGAGGTCGTGACGCTTGGGGAGATCGTCGCCGAAGCGCATCAGCATGCGCGCGAGCGTCGGTGCGGTGTAGAGCTTCGTCACGCGCAGCCGCTCCACGATCTCGTAGACCGTTCCCGGCGTCGGATAATCGGGCGAGCCCTCGCGCAAGATCGACATCAGGCCGTTGGCGAGCGCCCCGTACACGATCAACGTATGTCCGACGATCCACCCGATATCGCTCGTACACCAATAGACGTCGCGCGTGGCGATACCCGTCGTAATCGGCAACATCGCCGAGGCACCGGCGAGATACCCGCCTTGCGTCATCACGACGCCTTTCGGTTTGCCCGTCGTGCCGCTCGTGTAGAGGATGAAGAGCGGATCGTTCGCGTCCCGAATGTGCGGGGCGCACGTCGACGCTCTGCCGACCACGTATGCATCCCAATCGCGCGCGCCCTCTCCGAGCGGCTTGCGTTCGAGCGCGCGTTGCCAAAGGATCGTGCGACGAACGGTCGGCGCGTTCGCAACCGCATCGTCGAGGATCGTGCGAAGATCGATCTGCTTTCCGCGACGATACGTGATGTCGGCGCCGATCACGACCTCCGCGCCCGCATCGTCGATCCGATCCCGTAGCGCGGTCGCGCCGAGGCCGGCATAGATCACGCTGTGCACCGCGCCGATGCGAGCGCACGCGAGCATCGCGACGATACCTTCGATCGACAGCGGCATGTAGATGCAGACGCGATCGCCCGGCTTGACGCCGTCGGCGCGCAGCGCGTTCGCGAGGCGGCACGTTTCGGCGAGCAACTCGGCATACGTGACCGAACGCTCGAAACCGTCTTCGCGAAGATACCGATACGCGATCGCGTCGGGCGTCCGTTCGGCGTGCCGGTCGAGGCACGAAACGGTCGCGTTCAAACGTCCGCCGCCGTACCAACGCGCGTTGCCCATCTCTCCCTCGAACGTCGTGCTCGGCCCGACGTCCCAGGCGAGACGTTCGCCGCACGCGCGCCAGAACGCGATCGGATCGCTCGTCCACCGGGCGTTCCAGCGCTTCTGATCCGCGATGTCCGACCACGCCGCCGCGCTCGCCGGAGCGGCGAAACGCTCGCCCGTCGCGAGTAGGTTTTCGATCGGGACGTCGGCACTCATACGGACCTCCGCTCTCTCATATCTTCACGATCGAGTGCGAGGCGATCAACGCGGCGCCCGTCGCACTTCGATCGACCGTGTACTGCGCGGCATACGAACCCGACCCCGTCTTGAGATCGACGTCGACCGTCACCACGTCGCCCGCGCCATGCACGTCGATCGTACGGATCTGCGTGTCGCTGTCGACGACGCCCTCCTCGGGCAGCGGACCGGACGGTCGCGTTGCGAGTTCGGCAATCGCCGTCTCGCGATCGCCGCGTCCGAGCGCGCCGAGGTACACGCGCACGACGCTCGCCGCAAGCCGCGCGAACGGCGACGCGGCTCCGCGCACGATCGGACCCGCGGGTTGCGGTTGCTCGGTCGGCGTAGGCGCGACCGTCGGCGCAGCGGGCGACGGCGTCGCGGGCACGGCGGTAGGCGACGCGTGCACGACGGGCATCGCCGTCGACGTTTCGGTAATCGACGACGTGACGGGCGCCGGCGAATCGGTCGGCGGCGGCGACGGAGCGACCGTAGCCGAGGGCGTGGCGGAAGGCACGGGCGACGCCTTGCGCGCGACGGTGGGGCGCGGCGACGGCTTCGACGTCGGCGTCGCGGACGCGATCGGCTGCGGCGAATTCACGTCGGCGAACGGTGATGCCGTATCGTTCGCGGCGACGTTCGTCGCAGGCGGTATCGTCGCGGCGATCGTCGGCGCTACGGCGACGTTGGTATCGGACGACGGATGTCTTCCGAAGAGCGAGAGGCCCGAGCCGATCACGAACCCGAGGACCACGACGCCGATCAAGACCGGTAAGAGCGGGAACGACGATCCCGCATCTTGCGGAGGTGGTCTGCGCGAACGGCGCGGAGGGGAACCTTGCATCGGGCTTGCGTTTTCGTCGTCGCCCGGCAGCCGCCTCGCTTCTAAAAACGGCCGAAATGGTCGGGAACGCGACACCGCGAACAGTGCGCGCGTGATCCGCGTGTCCGTTCCTATCGACGTCGGAACAATCGCAGCAATGGCGAGTTCTGCGTTCGCGCTCGCGACGCCGATTCGCGTCGACCGTCTGCTCGAGCTCGCGGTGAGTCAAGCCTGCGGAGCCCGCGCGCCGCAGGAAAAACGCGAGCGAAGCATCCGTACGACACTCGACGGATTTCGCGCCGGAAAATTCGTCGTCGATATCGACGGCCGTCTGTTCGATCGCCCCGAAGCGGTCGTCGTGTGCTCGGGTCGCGCCACGCTTCGGTTCTTTTCGACCGAGCCGGCCGAACGCGAATCCCAAACCGCTTGGTAGCAGCGCGCCGCTAGCACGGCGTACGGCCGAAAGGCCCACCGAACGTGACGGGAACGGTACGGCGCTTCGACCGAAAGAAAGCCTTCCGTCGCACTCCTTCATTGGAGCATCTCGTGAAGCGCTTCTGGATTCCGCCGCTGGTCGCCGCGGTCGCCGCCTCCGTCGCATTTGAAGCGGCCATACCCGCACGCGCGCAGGTGAAGCTCGCGACGTTCTTCCCGACGCGGCCGATTCACGCGGGCGTGAAGTGGGCGAAGGGCGTACTCACGGCTTACGATCGCAACGATTTCTTCGGCGGGTTCGATTTACGAGAGGACGGCACGGGCCAAATCGATCGGTTCGCGATCGCGCGGCACATGTGGATCGGCGGCCGATTCGTCGCCTGCACGGACCCGCCGCAACCGGGTTACGATCACTTCGAGCCGAGTGCGGCGTGCCCCGACTGGCCCTCGAACGTCGTCATCGGAAGCACGCACGTGGTCGTCGCGTACTGGACGACCATCGATCCCGAAGGTCGCGAGACGAACGCCTCGGACACGATCGGCGTCCTCGCAACGCACCGCTCACGCGGAACGGTGGCCTCGCGCTAGCGCGCTTGTGACCCGGCAGCCTTCTCGGCGCGTTCGCGCATAACGAGCTCGCCGTAGAGTGCGTTCGGCCACGCGAAATCGTCGCGGGTGAACGACTCCGGCCAATCGGCATTGAACGATTCGTGAAGCCGATGATCGCCGATATCGGACGCGGCGATGTAACCCATCACGCGCTGCACTTCCTCGGGATTCGTCGACGTGAGCGCTTGAACGATGAGCGACAGCGGCCACACGTACCCGTGCGGCGTATGCGGGCTGCCGATGCCGCTCGCATACTTCCCGACATAATAGTACGGGTTGCGATCGGAGAGCGCGAAGCGACGCGTGTTCTGATACGTCTGATCGCGCGTGGGAAGATATCCGAAATACGGGATCGAGAGCAACGAGGGAATGTTCGCATCGTCCATCACGTTTGCGTGACCGTAGCCGTCGACTTCGTACGCGTACATCTTTCCGAACGGTTGCAGCGTCAGCTTTCCGTATTGCTCGATACCCGTTTGAACTTCCACCGAGAGGCCCCAGGCGTTCTCCGCGTCGCGCCGGTTGTGGTACACGCGATTCTCGATCGCGGCCAGCCGCTGCAACACGACGACCGCGAACATGTTGTCGGGAATGTTGTACTGGTACCGCGCGGGATCGTCCGAGGGCCGGAAGCCCGTCCAAATCATCCCCGTGTAGTGGACCCAGCTGCCCTTACCGTCGTTGATCAGATCGGGATGACGATAGCGCGAGCGTTTATCGTGATGTTGCTCGACACGTAGCGTAGCGAGCACCCGCTCGAACGCGCGATTGACCTGCGGCGTAAAAATCGAAGCGTCGCCCGTCGCGCGCCAATATTTGTCGGCGAACCAAATCGGGTAGAGCAACGAATCCACTTCGAATTTCTGCTCGACCACTTTGTAATCCGACGAGAACGCATTCGCGTACGGGTCGATCAAGATATATTTCGCTTCGCGGGCCACGACGCCGCGAAGCGCCTCGCGAATCCGCTCGTCGCCCGCCGCTTGACCGATGTACGGCTCCATCACGGCGCTCGCGTCGCGAAGCCATTCCGCCTCGATGTCGCCCGTCGAAACGTACGTCGTGCCGTCGGGCTGCAGGCTCGCATGTCGATTCAGCGCTTCGTCGAACGCCGTCAAATAGATCTTCTCGAGTTTCGAGGAGAGTGCTTGGGTTTGGGCTGCGGGCGCTGCCGTAAAGCCGAGACTTCCGATGGCCACCGCGGCGGCCAAAACGGGTATACGCAAGAACCTCATCGACGTTTTTCTACATCGTCGCTCCCGTCGCCCAAACCCTTGCGTGAAGCACGGTGTCTCCAAGTTTATGCCGCTCCGATTGGTCGCCTTGCTCGGAGTCCTCGTCGGAGGGCTCGGCACGGTCGCGCGCGGCGCGGATGCATATGTCGTCACCGGCCACGATAGTTTCGCGATCGGCCAGGACGACGTCACGAGCGAGGTCGCGTTCGCCGGGCGGGAGACGCTCGCGGTGTCCCATCGCGGGAGTACGACGCGTTACGACGCGCGCGTCACGTACGAGCGTAGCGACGGCGCGGCATCGACGTCCGCGAAGGCCGAATACGTCGCCGACGTCACGCCCGCGGGCGACACGCTCGACACGGAGGACGACGACCCCGACTACCTGACGGTGCTCAATCAACCGTTCGCAGCGGAACTCGACGCCGCGACCCTCGCCGACCTGCGGTCGCTCCGCGGAACGATTCCGTTCGACTTCCCCTCACCCGTCTCGGGGACGTCGTTGCATGGCTATCTGAGCCACGTCCCGAGCGGGATGCTCGGAACCCACCACTCGATCGGGGTGACGTTCGAGGCCGCGGGCGCCATGCTCGGCGAACTGCCGGACCGCCCGGGGCTCGTACTTCACGGCACGATTTCGATGCACGGCACCGCGTACTACGACGCGCGAACGGCACTCTTGCTTTCCCTCGAGACGACCGTGACGATCGCGGGAACCGTCTCGAACCGCGCGGACAAGAATCCGGTCACGATCACCTTCGCGCGCCGCATCCGCGCCGCGAGCTCGTAAGGGGACTTCGCAGAAGGCAGAGAAAGCGCGAAGCTCGCCCCGACGCCCCCAGGAGTATGCGTGACCGCAAACGCGTCGCCGCAGCGGTCCCCAGAGGTTCCCTCGGTCGACCGTTTCGAGCGCATCGTCGATGAATTTCAACGGCGCCTCTACGGCTTCGCTTTGCGCATGACCGGCAACCGCGAGGACGCCGAGGAAATCGTCCAGGACGCGTTCGTCCGCGCGTTCCGTGCGCTCGGCAAGATGAGCCCCGAACAACGATCGGAGCTCAGACTGCAACCGTGGCTGTATACGATCACGTTAAACGTCACGAGGAACCGATTACGGTCCAAGCGCCCGACGAACGTTGCGCTCGATTCGCTCGCCGATCCCGATGCCTTGCTGAATAATACGCAAGAGGGTCCCGAGCAGCCGGAGCAAGTCGTCGAGCGTGGCACGGATCTCGAACTCGTCGAAAAAGCCTTGCTGCAGCTTCCAATGCACTTGCGCGAAGCGGCGACTCTGCGGTTCATCGAAGGCCGCAGTCATCCCGAGATTGCGGAAATCTTAGACCAGCCGATCGGAACCGTGAAATCGCACGTGCATCGTGCCGTGCGAATTCTGCGACGTATACTCGGGCCGGAAGTCGGCCGAGTCGTTAAAGCCGAGGAACCTATCAATGCGGTGTAGTGATGTCGAAGCACTCTGGGACGACGTGCGAACGGGGCAAGAACCCCGCAGCGAACGCGCCGTCGCTCATCTTCGCCGCTGCAAAGATTGTCAGGCCGTCTACGAACAATACGAAGGCGTCGCATACTGTCTCACGTGTCTGCCGATCGTCGAGCCGCCGGTGCATCTCGTCCCGCGCATCTACGATCACATCAAGGCGCTACGTAACCGCTATCGTTCGAAGCTCTCCGACAGCGTAGCGCGCGTCGAATCTCCGCTCGGTACGCTGTGGGTCGCGTGGCGCGACTCGGGAATCACGTTCGTCGGCATCGACCGCGGCGAAGACGAAGAGACGCAGGTCGCATCGATCGAGCGTCGCCTGAGCCGGCCCGTGCGCGTCGTCCAGGCGCCGGATTGGATCCAAACCGCCGTTCGGGATTTCTTCGCGACGTGGCAGGTCGACATGTCCCGCGTCGACATTTCCGGCCTCAGCCCGTTCGAGCAAGCCGCGCTCCGCAAAGCCGCCCAAATCCCGCCGGGCGAGGTGCGTTCCTACGGCTGGATCGCCCGCGAAATCGGCCACCCGCAAGCCGCGCGTGCCGTCGGCCAAGCGATGGCGCGCAACCCCGTCGCCCTCTTCTTCCCATGCCATCGCGTCGTCGACGCGAACGGCGCGCTCCACAACTACGGTTACGGCGTCGAGGTCAAAGCGCGCATCCTCGCGATGGAAGGCTACGTCAAGACCGGTCGCTAATACGCGGGTCATACGACGTCCGCAGTCCCTTCAGAGACATACGATTGAAGGTAACAGACGGGCAAAGGGAGGTGATCATCGTTAGTTCCGAAGGTAATCAACGACCCAGTTTCCATACGATGATTGGAGGTGCGCGGACCTAGTCTGCGCACGAAAACGAAACCCTACGTCCGCCGGCTGCGAGCCGGCTTTTTTTTGGGCCAAAGTAGCACCCTGGGATGGCGCGACACTCCCTTTCGCGAAACCATCCCGCAACAGAAAAGTATCTACCGAATCGGCAGAATTGGCCACGCCCCCGCGCGAAGCGCGTGAGCCCGGGAGTCCGGGCTCGGGGGGGATCGGGGGGCCTTCGCCGCCCCGATGTTAGAGAGAGTAGTTTGACGGAAGTTCCTAGCGATCCGAGAGATCCGAGGATCGGTGCCCTGCCCGATAGTCACGGGCATGCGAAGGGCGAACACAAGGCATTTGCGGACGAGCGACCCATCCCGTACACGGCACGGATGCTCTTCCTTTGGTTTTACCATGCCTGCCGACGCGGCGCGCCCCGCTTCATGATGGTCGCCGACCACATCAACTATCTCACGTTCGAAGATCCGGCCGCCGTGCACGTCGTGCGCCGCGCGCTCAAACTCGCGCAAGCCGGCGACCTATACGGCGCCGCCGAGACGGCCGGCGTCGAGCTCGGCCACGCGTCCGTGGTCTCCGAAGGCCTCCGCAAGGGCATGCGCTATTCGATCGGCGCCGAAGTCGATAACGACCCGCGCAGTCGCCCCGACGCGCAGAACATCGTCGATGCGATGAAGCCCGACGGCCTGATCCGCTCGATCCACTTTCTGCCGATCACGCACCCGCAACACGGCGAGAATTGGATGTGGGCGTTCGACAACCCGGAGTTCAAGGAATTCTACGACGTCGTCGGCACCGAGCGCGTTTGGGAAATCTACATGGAGACGCTACTCGACGCGATCGACAAGCTGCCCGGCCACATCGTCGGCCACTTCTACGTGCCGGCGAAGTTCGGCCACTGGCCCGACGACGCGACGCTCGAGGCGTATGAAGACCGGCTGATCGACGCCTGCGCCGAACGCGGCATGGCGGTCGAAGTCAACTCGCGGTACATCTACAAGTATTACGTCGGCGACGACGCCCAGCTCGAGAAATTCCGAACCGCCCACCTGCGCTTGATGCGCAAGGCGAAAGCGAAGGGCGTGATGGTAGCCGTGGGCTCCGACGCGCACAGCCCACGCGACCAAGGCGGCGCCTTTGAGGCGGTGCTCGAGCTCCTCGACGAGGCGGACATCAACGTGATCGCGTTTCCGCTGAACGACCGTTTGGCACGCGTGGCCTTGCGCGCCACCGAAGAGATCCTGCGGCAGCACAGCGCCGCGCTCGCCGCTGCCCTTCCGCAGGCGAACGCGCGTCCCCGCGTTGGGCTCCCGCCGGATCCGCCGGAAGACGACGACGGTGCGGACGACGAGACGGAACGCGAGGTCGAGCCCCGCATCGAGTCGGCGAACCCCGACGCGGAGATCATCTTGCCGCCGTCGCCGGAGCCGGAACCGGAACCGGAAGAATCGGTCGTTGCGGCCGCACCCAAGGTGAAGGCGCCTCCCAAACCGCGGAAGTCGCGCGCGAAGGTTCCCCTCGCGGCCGAGGCGCCCGCGGAGTTCGCACCGATCGTCGAACCGGCCGAAAGCGCCGTCGTCGCCACGATCGAACCGCAACCGGAGGTCGTGACGGCGGAAGCCCACGTCGCCGAGCCGGCACCCGCGCCTGTGCCTACCACTGCGAAGGCGGCCGTTCCCAAACGCGCCGCTGCGAAGCCCGCCTCTGTGGCTCCGCCACCGCCGGAGGCCGCGCCCGTCGTTGCGTCGCCCAAGGCGACGAAGGCTGCATCCGCGCCGAAGCCGCTTGCGACCAAAACGCCACCACCAAAGCCAACCGCCAAGCCGCCGGCCACGAAGCCGGTCGCTCCGAAGGCTGCCGCATCGAAGTCCGCGCCGGTGAAGAAAGCCGAGCCGGTCCCGAAGAAGGCGCCGCCCGCGAAGCCCGTGCCGAAGAAGCCGGCGACGCCGGCGAAAAAGGCGGCTCCGGTCAAGAAGGCCGCGCCCGCGAAGAAAGCCGCTCCCGCGAAAAAGGCCGCGGCCAAGGCAGCCCCGCCGAAAGCCGCGATCAAGAAGGCCGTAAAGAAAAAGGCTCCCGTCAAGAAGGCGCCCGCGAAGAAAACCGCCGCAAAGAAACCGACCGCCAAGCCCGCCGCTAAGAAGACGGCGCGCACGAGCGCGAGGTCGGCGAAGCGCCCGGCCGCGAAGCGACCCGCACCGAAGAAACCCGCGGCAAAGAAGACCGCGAAAAAGAAATCGGCGCGCCGCTGAGGATCGTCGCCGCTCTCCTCACCTGCCTGCTGGTTGCGGCGTGCAGCCGCGTGGGCGATTCCGGCGCCGGTTCCGATTCGGGTGGCCGTCACGCGTGGACGAAGCCGCACGTGCTGCGCATCGGTTCGCAGAACCCGCCGAACACGCTCAATCCGCTGCTCGCGGCAAACACGACGGAAGCGATGATCGATCGCTTCATGTTCGACGGGCTCGTATCGATCGATCCGACGGGAACGAAACAGGTCCCGATTCTCGCGGCCGTCGTCCCCACGCTCCAAAACGGGGGCATCAGCCCGGACGGGCTCACGATCACCTACCGTTTGCGCGACAACGTTCGCTGGCACGACGGCGTGAAGTTTACGAGCGCCGACGTCGCGTTTAGTTGGCGGGCGATCATGAGTGCGAACAACAACGTCGTGAGCCGCACCGGATACGAACTCGTGAAGTCGGTCGATACGCCGAACGCAACGACCGTGATCTTCCACATGAAGCGGCGATTCGCGCCGTTCGTCAACACGGTCTTCGGCGAGAGCGATAGCCAGTACGAGGTGATCCCGGAGCATCTGCTCGGCAAGCTCCACGATATCAACCAGATCGCGTTCAACTCGAATCCGATCGGAACGGGCCCGTTCAAGTTCGGCGAATGGGCGCGCGGCGATCACCTGACGCTCGTTCCGAACGACGATTACTTCCTCGGAAAGCCGAAGCTCCAGCAGATCGTCATCAAATTCATACCCGACGAAAATACGGAACTGAACCAGTTGCGTACCCACGATATCGATTGGCAATTCGAAGCGTCGCCGCAAGAATACAAAGAGTTGCAGACGATCCCGGACCTCAAGATCGTGCTGCAGGATACGAACCAGTACGAACGCTTGCAGATGAATCTCGCGCATCCGCCGCTCGACGACGCGCGCGTGCGTCAGGCGATCGCCTACACGATCGATCGCACGAAGTTGGTCGACGATCTGACGTTCGGCTCCGCCGTGGCGGCCGATCAAGATCTTCCGCCCTTCATGTGGGCGCACGCGATCGACATCACCCGCTATCCGCCGGACGTCGCGAAAGCGAAGGCGCTGCTTGCCTCTGCCGGCTGGACCGCCGGGCCCGATGGCGTGCTCGTGAAGAATGGCCGGCGTCTCGCCTTCGACCTCGCGTTCAACGGCACGAATACCACGCGCCGGGCCGGTGTCGTGCAAATTCAGGCGATGCTCGCGGCGGTTGGGATTCGGGTCGACGTCAAGAGCTATCAGGGAGCGCTCCTGTTCGCGACGGCGGGCCAAGGCGGCATCCTCCAGGGCGGCCACTACGACCTCGCCTGGTCCGGCTGGGTCTCCGGCATCGATCCGGATAACTCGTCGACCGTGACGTGCGCTGCCCGGCCTCCGAACGGGAACAACGTGATGCTGTATTGCAACGAGGAAGTGGATGCCGCGGAGAGCGACGCGCTCGACCATTTCGAGATCCCCACCCGCAAGCGGGCGTACGCGACGATCGAGAAGATTCTCACGCACGACGAACCGCAAATTCCGCTCTGGTGGCCGCGCCAGCTGCAACCGATCAACACCGACTTCAAGAATTTTTCCCCGAACCCGGTCACGGAGTCTTGGAACGCGTATACATGGGATATCTAGAGCCTGAAGGCTCGCGGCTCGGCCGCATTCCGGAAATCAAGTGGCTCGTGAACACGATCATGGAGCGTGCACTCACGCGCGGCGACTATCTGCTCGCGGGCGGCGCGCGCAGCGATTACTATATCGATAAGTTCCGCCTCTTCTCCGATCCCGGGATCCTGCGGCGCATCGCGCGCCTCTTCGCGCCGATCGTCGCCGAGACGAATCCTCACCTGATCGCCGGCACCGAACTCGGCGGCGTGATCCTCGCGACCGCCGTCTCGCAGATGGCGAACATTCCGATGATCATCGTGCGAAAGGCGCCGAAAGAATACGGCGCGTTCGCCGCGGAGTACGTCGAAGGTCCGTACGTCGAAGGTCAGCGCGTGCTGCTCCTCGAGGACATCGTAAGCAACGGTCGTGAAGTGATGGCGGCGAAGGCGCGACTGGAAGAGCTCAACCTTCAGGTAACCGTCTATGCCGTGATCAACCGCGGCCTCGCCCCGATTAAATCGCTCGTGCAATTCTCGCTCCCGCGCGGGGATGCGAAGACCGACAACTAGCCGCCGAGATCGAGCGTAAAGCCGTCGTCTACCACGTGGATGTGGCCGTCGAACGTCGAACGCGCGCCCGCTTCGAGCGACGCCGTGTCGGTCGACGCCGGATAGTGTGAGAGCAGCAGGCGATGCGCGGTGGCGCGCTTCGCCATCGCGCCGGCCTCACGCGCTGAGAGGTGCCCGCGCGGGAGATCGACTTCGTTCTCTTCGTGCAACGTGGCCTCGCACACGAATGCATCCGTGCCGTACGCGAGCGCCACGACGCCTTCGTCCGGCGCCGTATCGGCGCTGTACGTCACGCTCGCGCCCGCCGCTTCGAATCGCATCGCATACGTTGCGATGTAGTGCGCCGTCGGTGCGAAACGCACGACCATGTCGCCGACGTGCAGCGCGTCACGCGGATCGTAGGTCCGCACGTCGAAAGCGTCGCCCAAAAAATCGCCCGACTCCCTCGCGAACGCACCGACGAGCTCGCGCAGCATCTCCGCGCCGCCCGGCGGGAGATAGAGTTGCGGCCGGCGTGCGTTCGTGCGCTCGCCGTACTTGAGCGCATAGCGCATCGGAATAACGTCGAGGAAATGATCCGCGTGCATGTGGCTGATCACGATCGCGTCGATCGCGTCGAAGGCGCGGTGACGTCGCAGATTCGCGAACGCTCCGGTGCCGAGATCGGCGATCACGGCCGAACCCGCGCCCTCGATGAGATATGAACTGCACGCCCGCCCCGGGCGCGGAATCGAACAACTCGAACCGACGACCGTCAGTTTCAAATTTTCGACAGCACGTCCTCGGCATGGCCGTCGACGCTTACCTTGGGCCACACGTGAACGAGCTTGCCCGCCGTATCGAAGAGGAACGTGGAGCGCTGCACGCCCATGCTTTTCTTACCGTACATGTTCTTCTCGACGATAACGCCGAACGCGTCGCAGAGTTTCGATTCCGTGTCGGCGAGCAAGCGGAACGGAATGTCGTACTTCGCCTTGAATTTCTGGTGCGAGGCGACGGAGTCGCGGCTGACCCCCACGATCTCGGCGCCCTTCTTCTCGAACTCGTCGGCGAGGTCGCGGAACTGCGTCGCCTCGTTCGTACACCCGGGCGTATCGTCTTTCGGATAGAAATACACGACGAGCGGTTTTCCCACCAAGTCGAGGGTGGAGAGGTCGCTGCCGCTGTCGTCCGCAAGCTCGACCTTCGGCAGCTTCGCGCCGGTCTGTAACATCGAGTGAACCCCTTATATAGGCAAGGCGTTTGAACGAACACGATACTCCGGGAGCCGACCCCGTGCCTTCGCCCCATCCACTCGCACGCGCGCTCGCAAGCGCTGTCGTACGCGATTCGACGGCGCGCGTCTTGGTTCTCGGAACCGGAAACGGCCGAAACGTGACGCCGTTCACGCAAAACGGCGTCCCCGTCGACATTCTCGAGCAAAACGAGACGCGTGCGCGCGAAGCCGCCGCGCGCTACACGAACGAGCCGCTCGTACGGGTGCACGCGGGAGCATACGCGGGACCGTATCCCTTCGACGGCGGGTTCGCGGGAGCGCTCAGTACGAGCGCGCTCCTCCACGGCACCGCGAGCAGCGTCGCGCAGTCGGTCGCCGCGATCCGGGCCGCGCTACGATTCGATGCGCCGTTCTTCTGCACGTTCGGCTCGACGCGCGACCCCCGGTTCGGGAACGGCCGACGCATCGACGACCAGACGTTCGCGCCTGACAGCGGATCGGAAGCGGGCGTCGCTCACGCGTACTTCGACGAGTCACAACTCCGCGCGATGCTCGCGGGATTCCACATCGACGAGCTCACCGAGGGCACCGCAGCCGAAACGGTCGGCAAGTGGGCGCACACGGACGACGAAGCCGCGACGATCGTGCATTGGTTCGTGCGCGCTCGCGTCACCTCATAGCGGCGGTCATTGAATCGGACATAAAGTGCACGATCGTGCCCATAGCTATACTACGGCTCCGAAGTGCCATGAGACCGAAGATGTACGCAAAGGGCACGTTTTCGGCGATCGCATTCGCAATGACCAGAAGCGCGCGACCGTGTTCTTCGCCAATCGTCACGCCGTAGTGAAGTAACGAGAAGAGGACGCTCTGAATAAGCATGGCCCAATCCGTCGTGATATAGCGCCGGCAATACGACAGAACGACGCCGCGAAACACGAACTCTTCGGGAAGGCCGTTTAGCATGAGGTTCTCGAGGAGCAGCAACAGCAACCCCACGATGGAGATGTGGCCGGTCGCGACGCGCCACGCCATGATGCCAAGCGGGATGACGATCCATAACAGCAGCCGCAGATATCCGCCCGAGCGCCAACGCAGCCCGAGCTGCGCGGGTCGCGCACCGAGCGCAAACAGAAGGATCGATGGGATCACGACGCACGTTCCCGTCAGGAACAGCGACAATCCGCCCCGCGGAAGACCCGTGGACACGCTATTGGACCATGTACGCAGCTCGCTCACGAGCGGCACGTTAACCTGAAAACTTAGGCCGATCAGCACGATCCAAACGACGACTCCGGCCGCAACAATGCCTCTGAGTGCGAGTTGCGTTGGCGTGCCTTCTTGCCGAAGAACCGCATCCGGATCGTCGTTGCCGGCGGGCAACGTCCAACGGCCGGCCGCCACGAGAAGCGCGGTCGCCGCACCGATTCCGACCGCAAGATAAGCAGTCGGGCGATCTCCGAACAGGAGAACGACAACGGCCAAGAACCAGATACAAAGGAGCGCGATCGTACCCGGCGCTATGAGCCGCAATAAATCTCCTGACGAAAGTCGACGAGCATGAACGTCTTTTGGTCGAAGTTCGGGTGGCCGGCTTTACTCGCGATCCCGTGTGCGCTCGTTTCGCAAGTCTTCTCGGGAATCTTGATTACGATCGTCGGTATCGCTATCGCGTTTCATCACGAGTCGCTCAAGCCGAACGGCACGCCCGCGGTCGTGTTGGCAATTTCACCCTGGGTATACGTCGCCGAGTTTCTCGTCCTCTGGCTGATCTGGTTCTGGATTCTCGGCGCGTTGCGGCGCCGCTTCTCCAAAAAGCGGTAGACTACGCAAAAACGCGTTTGCTGAGGAGAACGTCGACCTTTTGCACGTGAGCGGGTTTCGCTAGGATCGCATTCATTCGTTCGACATCTCGAAAAATGTCGCCACCGGCACCGTCCACGTGCGCCTGCCGACCCGCGATATCGGGAAACGCCTCGAAGATGGCAAACGATGTCGCAGAACGGCGCACGGCAAACCATGGGCCGGTCGCCGGCTCGTCCTCGACAGCCGCGCGGATATCGCGCAGCATCTGTACGACGTCTTCTTCTTTTCCCGGCAGCGCTTCGATCTCGATGAAGAACGCTTTCGGGCCGTCTACCCCATCGCTACCGGTCATGATCACGCCGCGATGGCGTTCTCGAATGGTGTCGCTCATAATTAGTACGTAGGGACGCTCGGGTCGATTTCGGTCGACCAGCTGTCGATCCCGCCGGCGAGATTCGCGACGCGCGTGTAGCCGTTTTGGCGTAGGTAGCTTGCGACGCGGCCGCTACGCGTGCCGCCGTGACACATCACGACCACGTCTTCGTCTTTCGGAATCTCAGCGAGCCGTTCGGGAACGGTGCCCATCGGAATGTGTATTGCGAACGGTAAGCTCGCGACGGCGAGCTCGTCGTCTTCACGTACGTCGATCAACACGAATGGGACGTTCGCATCGTGCATGCGCTTGAGTTCCGATACGGAAATTTCCTCGGCGATCGCCACTAACTCGTACTCCCTATAAGGCCCGTGATCGGGCTCGACGCGTTCGCATACAGTCGCTTTTGCATCCGGCCCGCGCGGAATGCGAGTCGGCCGGCTTCGACGGCGAGGCGCATCGCGTGCGCCATCGCGACGGGATCTTGCGCCGCGGCGATGCCCGTGTTCATCAACACGGCATCCACGCCGAGTTCCATCGCGATCGCCGCATCCGACGCGGTGCCCACGCCGGCATCCACGATGACCGGAACGGACGCGCGCTCTTTGATGATCGAGATCGAATACGGATTGCATATCCCGAGGCCGCTCCCGATCGGCGCGCCCAGCGGCATCACGGCCGCGCAGCCTACGTCTTCGAGCCGCCGGCACGCGGTCGGATCGTCGACGATGTACGGGAGCACCGTGAATCCGTCGCGCACGAGTTCGCGCGCGGCTTCGATCGTCTCGGCCGTATCGGGATAGAGCGTGTCCGGATCGCCGATGACCTCGAGCTTGATCAGGTCGGTGCCGAGAAGTTCGCGTGCGAGCTGCGCCGTGAGGATCGCGTCCTTCGCCGTCGTGCAGCCGGCCGTGTTCGGCAAGATCGTATATTTCGAGCGATCGACGTAGTCGAGCATCGTCTTGCCCGTCGGATCGTCGAGATTGATGCGCCGGATCGCGACCGTCACCATCGACGTGCCGCTCGCGGCATGCGCCTGCTGCATCGTCTCGAGCGATGGATATTTTCCGGTGCCGACGATCAGGCGCGAGGCGAGTTCGTAGCGTCCGATGCGCAGCGGTGCGTCGTCAATCATGGTCTTTCGTTTCCCTATCCGCCCGCGACCGCGCGGATGATTTCGATCTCGTCGCCGTCGCTGAGGGCGTGCGACGCGAACGCACCGCGCGATACGACGCGCGCGTTCACTGCCACGGCAATCCCCGTCGGAGCGGCGAGGCCGAGCTCCGCGAGCAGATCCACGAGCGTCAGGCCCTCGCGCAGTTCCTTACGCTGACCGTTCACGGCGACGTTCACACGGCTTCCTTCGCGGCGAGAACGCGCGCCGCATCCTCGAAGCGGCGCGGAGAGAACGCGGCGAGTGCGGACGTGTCCTTGCCCTCGATCGCGTCCGCGATCCCCGCAGCCGTCGCAGGCGTCAGGAGAATCCCGTTCCGATAGTGGCCCGACGCCACGAAGTAGCCCGCGGTCGCGGTCTCGCCGAGACACGGCAAGCCGTCCGGGGACCCGGGCCGCAGCCCAGCCCACGTCTCCGCGACGGCGAGGTCCCCGAGCGAGGGCAGCGCGCGAAGCGCCGCGTCGAGGAGCGTGCGCATGCCCTGAGCGGTAACGCGCACGTCGAACCCCGCCTCTTCCACGGTCGCGCCGACGAGCAGCCGCCCGTCATCGCGCGGCACGAGGTAGGCGCCGGGCACCCAGAGCGTCCGGCCGACGAACGCGTGCGGCATCGCGAGCGCGAGCATCTGGCCTTTCACCGGCACGACCGGCACGCGAGAGACCGCGGGCACGCCTTCCAGCGCCCCGGCCCAGGCGCCGGTCGCATTGATCACGTGGGACGCCGGAACGAATCCCGCTGGGCCGCGCACGCCGAGGACGCGCCGGGCATCGGCTTCCAATGCGACCTCACCCGCGTGCTCGTCGACCGGGACGTCGAGGGCCGCGCACGCCGCGCGAAGCGCTCGCCCGAGCCTGCGATTGTCGACGCTGCCTTCCGGTTCGCAGAGCGCCGCGCCGAGGACGTCGCCGCCGAGCGCGGGTTCGAGGCGCAGCGCGGCGTCGCGGTCGAGCCAGCGCGCCGCAATGCCGCGCCCAGCGAGCGCCGCGACGTGGGATTGCAAACGCGCTGCGTTCGCGGCGTCGAACGCTGCCTCGAGGATGCCGTCCAAACGCAGCCGAGCATCGACGCCGCCGACTTCCCGCACGCCCGAAACGAACTCGGGATACAGCGCGAGCGACCGCGCGCAGAACGCCTCGTACGGGCCTTCGACCGATTCCGTATACGGCGCCAGCATGCCGGCCCCAGCCCACGAGGCGGCACCGCCGGGCTCCCGAGCGTCGATCACACGCACCTGCGCCCCGCGCCGCGCGAGCTCGTACGCGATCCCAAGCCCGATCAGCCCCGCCCCGACAACGACGATCATTCAGGAGCGTAGTTCGCGCCAAGCGCGTGGTGAGCCCGCGAGTGCGGGCTCGGGGGCCATCGGGGGGCACGCCGCCCCGATTTCAGTGGTTAGTGCAGACCGAGTCCCGCGACGATGCGTAGCCCGAACGCGAAGAGCATCGAGCCGAGGAAGACGCAGACGGGCAGCGTCAGTACCCACGCGAGCAAGATGTTGCGCAACGTCGCCATCTGCAACCCCGAACCGTTCGCGGCCATCGTGCCGGCGACGCCGGACGACAAGATGTGCGTCGTGCTCACCGGCAAGCCGAAGATATCCGCAGCCTGAATCGTACCGTACGCCACGATCTCGGCCGACGCGCCTTGACCGTACGAAAGGTGCGTCTTACCGATGCGCTCGCCGACCGTCACCACGATGCGCTTCCAGCCGATCATCGTGCCGAGCCCGAGGCAGAGCGCGACTGCGACCTTAACCCACACGGGAATGAAATTCGTCGTCTTATCGAGTGCCTTGTGATACGCGTTGAGCGCCGTCGCGTCGTCGGGGCTCGCGAGCGCCTTCTTTTTCACGAGCTTCGCGATCGACGCGCTTACGAGATAGATGTTGCTGCGAAGCGCCTTTCGGTCGCCGACCGGCACTTGCGCGATCGACGTCTTGCCGGCGAGAGCCGTGCCGATCTCCGCATTCTTCTCTTCGAGCGACGGATACGTTGCCGGCGTTACCTTCCCGCTATTCTTGAGAAATGCGTTGAGCGTATCGCTCGCATCGGAAGCCGAAACGGGATCGCTTCCGGCGAGTCGATGAAACACGGCCGACGCGGCCTGGTTCTGCGAAACGATCGAGGCGACGTCCTTGCCGCTCATGTGAAGGTCGAGCGCGTAGATGCCGGGCACGACGCCGATGAGGATCAGCATGATGAGCCCCATGCCTTTTTGCCCGTCGTTCGAGCCATGCGCGAAGCTCACGCCCGTGCACGTGAGGATGAGGAGCGCGCGGATCCACGGAGCGGGCGGCTTCGATTTATCGGGCTCGGCGTAGAGTTCGCGATTCTTGATCACGAGCTTGAAGAGCAAGAGCAACAGCCCCGAACAAACGAATCCGATGACGGGCGACACGACGAGCGCGAGTAACGTGTCTTGCACCTTGCCCCAGTTCACGCCGTCGCCAAACGTGTGTCCCGCGGACATCACGGAGTTTGCCAGACCGACGCCGACGATCGATCCGATCAACGTGTGCGAGCTCGAAGCCGGCAGGCCGAAGTACCACGTGCCGACGTTCCAAATGATCGCGGAAATCAGGAGCGAGAACACCATCGCGAAACCGGCGCCGGAGCCGACGTTGATGACGAGCTCGACGGGCAGAAGCGCGAGGATACCGAATGCGACCGTCCCCGCCGAGAGCAGAACGCCCGTGAGGTTCCAGAGTCCGGACCACACGACGGCGTACGTGGGCTTGAGCGAGTTCGTATAGATCACGGTCGCGACGGCGTTGGCCGTATCGTGAAATCCGTTCACGAACTCGAAGCTCAGCGCGAGCAAGAGCGCCAATGCGAGAAACAGCAGGCTCGTAAATGTGAGCGAGTCGCCCAGAACATTTTCCACGCGACAACTGAATCACGCCGAGATTAAATCTCGTTTAATAGCTAATTAAGAAAGCCCACGCGAACGCGTGGGCCTCTTCGGCTACATGCCCGTGTAGACCGGACCTTCGCCTCCCTGCGGCGGGACCCACGTGATGATCTGATACGGATCCATGATGTCGCACGTCTTGCAGTGCACGCAGTTGGAGAAGTTGATCTGCAGGCGACCTTCGACCGTCGTCGAGCCGTTTTCGCCCGTCTTATTGAACAGCGGTTCGTAGACTTTCGCCGGGCAGAAGTATTGGCACGGATTCCCGTACTCGACCGTGCAGCGATCGGCGCAAATACCGGTATCCGCAACGTGCAGATGCGGCACCTGGTCCTCGTCGTGCATCGTTCCGCTGTTGAACACGTCGGTCAACTTGTCGAAGGTGAGCACGTTGTCGATCGTCGCGCGCGATTCGACGGCACGCGGCGCGCGCTCGCTCAGCTTCTTCATCTGGGCGTAGCCCGCTTCGCCGTGGAGGCGATCGATCACGCCGAACGCGCGACCGCCCGTATACATCGCCATGCCGGCGTTCATCATGCCGGCGAACAGGCCGCCCTTGAAGCCCTGATGGAAATTGCGCGCCATACGCATCTCGTCGTAGGCCCACGAGTTCTCGAACGCCGTCTGGAAATTCGCGAGCTGCTCGGCATCCGTCTTCTCGGCGACGAGCGCATCGAACGCCGTCTCCGCCGCCATGATTCCCGACTTGATCGCGAGGTGGATGCCCTTGAGGCGCATGCCGTTAAGGAACCCGCCGGAATCGCCCGTGAGGATCAGGCCGTCGGCGTACGGCCGCGGCATCGCGTAGAAGCCGCCTTCGGGAATCGCTTTGGCACCGTAGCGAAGCAGCTTCCCGCCCTCGATCATCTTCGCGATCGCCGGATGCTGCTTGTACTTTTGAAAATTGTCGTGCGGATCGGTCGTGGGGTCCATATAATCGAGACCCGTGACGAGCCCGATGTCGAGCACGTCGTTCTGCATGCCGTAGATGAAGCCGCCGCCGAAGGTTTCGTTCGGGAGCGGGTGGCCGAACGTGTGGAGAACGCTACCCGCTTCGACGGTACCGGGCGCGCACTGCCACAGCTCTTTGACGCCGACGGCGTAGACCTGCGGGTCGCGGCCTTCGTCGAGTTTGAGCTTCGCGATCGCCTGCTTTGCGAGCGTCCCGCGCACGCCTTCGGAGAGGATCACGATCTTCGCGAGCAGATCGGGGCCCGGCTCGTAGTTCGGCTTCGGATTGCCGTTATGATCGACGCCCTTATCGCCGACACGAACGCCGATCACGCGGTCGCCGTCCCACAAAAGCTCTTGGCCCGGGAACGCCGCGAAAACGTCGGCGCCTTGTTCTTCCGCGATTCCGCCGAGCCACTTCGTGAGCTTCTGCAGGCTCGAGACGTACTTGCCCGCGTTCTTCATCATCGGCGGCATCGCAAACGCGGGAACCGCGAATTTCGAACCGCCGCTCGAGAGATACCACATCTCGTCTCGACCGACGGGCGCCTCGACCGGAGCGGTTTCGCGCCAATCGGGAATCAGCTCGTCGAGGCCCTTTGGGTCGACGACGGCCCCCGAGATTCCGTGGCTCCCGATGTCGCCGCCCTTGTCGATCAGCATCACGGAGAGATCGTCCTTGCCGCGCTCCTTGGCGAGCGCGCGCAGTTTGATCGCGGCGGCGAGACCGGCCGGGCCGCCACCCACGATGAGGACGTCGACTTCGAGTTGATCGCGTTCAGGCATAACGCGGTCGGGTTCTTCGTAACCCCGTCATTTACTTGCGCCCACCACAGATGCGAGCGCCGTCACCACGGCAAGACGATGCATCGCGATGCGGTCGTCCCACGGGAGGCGGGTCGGCGTTTCGAGGGTCGCGACCCGGCGCGCCGCTCGCTTGAGCATGTAGAGGCTGTACGGGAGGCCCGTGAAGAACGCTCGCTCGGCGACCGGGTCGGGCAGCACGACGCCGCGTTCGATCGAGCGCAGGTGGCGCGCCTCGGGGCCGTAGCCGATATCGAACTCGTCGTCGAGATCCTGAACGGGGAACGACTCCGCGTCGAGCGCCGCCACGATCGCTCGCGCTACGATCGGTCCGCCATCGACCAGCGGCTCGTACGTGTAGAACCCGGTCGCTTCGAAATCTTCGTGCATGTCGAGTGCGAGCGCGAACGTGCGGTCGCGATTGGCCGTGACGATCGCGCGCGCCTCGGGCGTCGTGCCGCCGCGGTCGAAGCTGCGGTTGATGTCGTTCCCCTCCGCGTTCGCGCGCGTTCCGCGCTCGTAACCGCTCGGGTTCGTGCACGCCCAGATGCGATAGCCGAATCGGCGATCGAGGAGCCCGTCGCGTACGAGCGAGAGGAGTGCCCACGGCGCCGCGGGTTCGTCGCCGTGGACGCCGGCGGAAAGCGCGACGACGGGCGAGCCGGCGGGAGCCGCGATCTCGGCGACGAGCAGCGTCCGCTGCGCGCCGACGCATGCGACCTCGCGTACGCTCGCATCGCCGCGACCGCGAAGCGCCTTCCAAGCAGCCACGAGATCGGAATACGCAGGCGCCACCCCGCTCGGGTTCGGCTACGAGGCTTCGCCGACCCCGCTCGCATCGCGCAGGTAGCGTTCCAATTGCTCGGGCGGCAGCGGCTTGCTGAAATAGAAGCCCTGCATCTCGTCGCAACCGAGACGCTTGACGACCTCCACCTGCTCCGCCGTTTCGACACCCTCGGCCACCACGCGCAGCCCCATCGCGTGCCCGAGCGCCACGACGGCCGTGACGATCGCCGCATCGCCGCGATCGTGCGGGAGATCGCTCACGAACGTGCGATCGATCTTGAGTGCGTCCACGTCGAAATGCTTGAGATACGAGAGCGAGCTGTAGCCGGTCCCGAAATCGTCGAGCGACACGCGCGCGCCGAGTGCGCGCAATTCCGCGATCACGCTCCGCACGCCGGCGACGTCGCCCATCACGACGCTCTCCGTCATCTCGAGTTCGATCTGTTCGAACGAAACGCCGGTCTCGCGCACGACGTCGCGCATAAACGATACGAGCGTCGGATCGAGAACCTGCCGCCCGGAAATATTCAGTGCCATACGAAGTGGCGGGCCGCCGTTGCCGTTCCAAACGGCGAGTTGCTCGAGTGCGGTTCGGATCACCCAGCGTCCGAGCGGAACGATCAGACCGATCTCCTCGCAGAGCGGAACGAACACGTCGGGGCCGACGGCGCCGAGCTTCGGATCGCTCCAGCGCAGCAAGGCTTCGACCCCGAGTGGCCGACCTTCGCGATCGACGAGCGGCTGATAGTGGAGCGCGAACTCATCGCACTCGAAGCCGCGTCGGAGCGCGTGCTCGAGCTCGAGCCGATCGACGGCGCGCCCGTGCGTCACGGCCGAGTAGAAACGGAAGGTACCGTACCCGCGTTCTTTCGCGCGATAGAGCGCCGCTTCGGCGCTGCGAATCAGTTCGTCAGGCGTCCCTCCGTCGTCCGGAAATACCGCGATTCCAACGCTTGCCGACGAGTAGAGCTCGCGCTCGCCGACGGTCACCGGCTTCGCGAACGCATCGACGACGCGTTCGGCGATTCGCGCGGCCTCGCCGATCGACGTGAGATCGCTGAGCACCGCGATGAATTCGTCGCCGCCGGATCGTGCCACGGTGTCGGTCTCTCGCACCGCATCGACGAGACGCGGCGTGACGACGCGCAAGAACGCGTTGCCGACGTCGTGGCCGAGCGTGTCGTTGATCGATTTAAAGCGATCGAGATCGACGTAGAGCACGGCGACGGTCGATCCGGAATGGTTCGCTTGCAGCACGGCTTGCTGGAGCCGATCGGCGAGCAGCTTTCGATTCGGGAGCCCCGTCAGCTCGTCGTAGTTGACGCGATAGGCGAGGCGCTCCTCAGCCCGTTTGCGCTGCGTGACGTCCTGAACCGTGCCGATGGCGAGGATCGTCCGTCGACCCGAATAGACGAAATGCCCGCGATGCTGCACCCAGCGCTCGATCCCGTCGTCCCCCACGAGCCGAGTATCCACGGCGAACGCGCGGCGCTCGTCGCGCGCGAATTCCATCGCCGCCTCGAGCGCGAGCCGATCGTGCTCGTGAACGTATTCGAGCAAAAGCCCCGGGCCGGGTCGGGACGAGCGATCGGTGCGGGCGCAGATTTCGTAGAGCTGGTCCGACCACTCGTAGGCGCCCGTGATGTAGTCGTGATGCCAGGTGCCGAGGTGTGCGGCGGCCTCGGCAAGCGCGAGCGTTTCGCCCGCGTACGCGTTAGGTCTCGCCCCCGCTATCGGCCCTTCCCGCGACATAGCACGCCTTTATCATAACGCCGCATCCAGGAGCTCCACCGGATGGGCGGCCATCACCTTACGACCTGTGTCGGCAAGTATGGACTGGATTTGTAGCGTGCAGCCGGGATTTGCGCTCGCGAGCACATCGGGCCGCGTCGAAGCCACGTTGCGGGCCTTGCGGGCCCCGATTTCCGCGGCCGACTCCGGTTCAAGGAGATTGTAGACCCCGGCGCTGCCGCAGCATTGATCGCCCTCGGGGATTTCGAGAAGTTCGAGGCCCGGAATGCTCGCGAGCAGATCGCGCGGCGCCTGGCGGATGCGCTGTGCGTGCGCGAGATGGCACGCATCGTGGTACGCAACACGTAGCGGCAAGGGGCGCCGCTCGGCCACGAGGCCGACCTCGGCGAGAAATTCGCTTACGTCCTTTACTTTCGCCGCGAAACGTTCGGCGCGCTCGCCTTCGAGCAATTCGGAATACTGTTTCAGCGTCGAACCGCAACCCGCCGCGTTGATGATCACGGCGTCGATTCCGTCGAGGTCGCCGAACCGATCGAGCAACGACGCGGCGAAACCGCGCGCTTCGTCATCGCGACCGACGTGAAGCGAGAGCGCACCGCAGCAACCCTGATCCGCCGGAACGAGGACGTCGTACCCCTCGGCGGAGAGCACGCGGATCGTCGCGGCGTTGACGTTCGGGAAAAACACGCGTTGCACGCAGCCGGCGACGACGACGACGGTACCGCGCTTCGTTCCGCGCGCGGGCGTGAACGGCGGCAGCGTCGCGCGCAGATCGGAGAGCGAAATCGGCGGCGCGATCTTCGCCATCGCCGCGATCCGAGCCGGTAAGAGCCCGAGGATGCCGCTCGCACGCACGAGCGACTGAAGCCCGCTCTTCGCATAAAAATAAAGCGGCCACGCGAGCGCCTTGAGTCGCGCGGGATACGGGAAGAGCGCGAAAATCGCTTCGCGTAGCGCGCGATCCGCGGGTTCGCGCGGATGCGTCGCTTCGATTTTCGCGCGCGTCGACTCGATCAGCAGATCGTAGCGCACGCCGGAGGGGCACGCGGTCACGCAGCCCATGCAGCCGAGGCACTGATCGAAGTGAGCGACGACCGTGTCCGTCAACTCGATCGCGCCTTCGTGCAGGCCTTTCATCAGATCGATGCGTCCGCGCGGCGAATCCGCTTCGGCTCCCCACGAACGATACGTCGGACAGGCGGGCAAACAGAACCCGCAGTGCACGCAGTCCGAGATCAGTTCGGTTTCGGTTCGATGGTCGACCACGCGTTACAGTCCTCCGAGAAAGCGCCCGGGGTTGAGCCGGCGCGCGGGGTCGAAGCGCTCTTTGAGGCGCTGCATCAGGAAAAATGACGACGGCAGCGTGCCGTACGGATCGACGGCATCGGACAACGTACGATCGCGAACGTCGGTGACGACGAGGTTGCCGTGCAACCCCTCCGCGACGCTTCGTGCGCCGATCAGCGCAGATCCGGCTGCCGCGACGTCGGCCGCATAACCGGAGAGAAACGCGACGCCGAGTGCCGGGTACACGATCGTCTTCGCGTCGCGAAGCGCGCGCGCGAGCGGCGCGAGTGCGTCGCGTTCGAGCGCGACGACGTCGGCCGGCGGAACCGCAACGCGCACGCGCACGTCGCCATGTGTCCGCGTCTCCTCGTCGAGCTCGTTCGGACGCTCGATCTCCGCGATCCGTTCCGCGGCGAGACCGCGATCGCGGGCGAGCGCTTCGAAGCGAACCGCCTGTTCTTCCGCGCCGCTATCGAAGCCCTCGAACAGCGCATATGCATCGTACGACGCGCGCGCCTCGTTGCGGACGGCAACGAATGCGGCCGGCTCGAGTTTGCGCGCGAAGAGCTCGCGCGAGAGCGTGGCAAGCATCGGACCGTCGCACGCTGCGACGCGCAGCACGCGCGTCGCTTCCGGCGTGGGATGCAAGCGGAACGTCGCGGTCGCGATCATGCCGAGCGAGCCGAGCGACCCGACCGCCAACTTCGGGAGATCGAAGCCCGCGACGTTCTTCACGACCTTACCACCCCCGCGCACGCGTTCGCCGTCGGCGCGCACGAGCGACACGCCGACGATGAGGTCGCGCAAGGTCCCGAAGCGCATCCGTCGCGGCCCGAACGCGTTCGTGGCGACGAGGCCTCCGACGGTTGCGAGTTCGGGATACGGCGCATCGAGCGCCAAGCGCTGCCCGTGCGGGGCGAGTGCCCGCTGCAATTCGGCGAGCGTGATCCCGCATTCGACTTCCACGACCATGTCGGCCGGCGCGTATTCCACGACGCGATTCAGTTGCGACGTCTTCACGAGCACGTCCACGCGACTCGGCGCGTATCCGAGCCCGAGCTCCGTTCCGCCGCCGAGGAACGCCACCGATTCGTCGCGCTCCGCAGCGTCGGCCACGATGCGTGCCGCCTCGCCGAGATCCGTCGGTGAGACGATTCGCTTCGCGAGCGTGCCGCGAACGGACGTTCCGCCCACGCGAACGTCGCGCATATCCACCGACATCGCTACCCGCGGCCCACGCCGGCGGCTTCGACGGCGTGCGGCGCGTACGTTCCGGGAACGTCGCCGCACAGACGCGGCGTCGGGAAGACCTTACCCGGGTTGAACGCGCGTTCGGGATCGAACGCGCAGCGCACGAAATTCATCGTTTCGAGATCGGCGTCCGTAAAGAGCTCGCCCATGTAGACGGCCTTGTCGACGCCCACGCCGTGCTCGCCCGTGATCGATCCACCGTAGCGGATGCAGATGCGCAGGATTTCACCCGCGACGGTCTCCGCGCGATGCTCTTCACCCGGTACGCGCGCGTCGTAGAGCACGAGCGGATGCAGATTCCCGTCGCCCGCGTGAAAGACGTTCGCGACGCGCAACCCTTCACGACTCGCGGCCGCCGCGATCTCGCGCAACACCTTGCTGATTTCCGAACGCGGGATCACGCCGTCTTGCACGTAGTAGTTCGGCCCCACGCGACCCATTGCAGCGAACGCGCCTTTGCGACCCTTCCACATCAGCGCGCGCTCGGCGTCGTTCTTCGGCGTCCGCACTTCGATGGCGCCGGTGCGCGTCGCGATCTCGACGGCGGCGTTCGCCGTGTGATCGACCTCCGCGCGCGTGCCGTCGACGTCCATGAGAATCGACGCGCCGACGTCGAGCGGCCAATCCACGCCCGTCGATTTCACGATCGCTTCCATCGCGAGCGCGTCCATCATCTCGACGGCGGCCGGAACGATACCGGCGGCGACGATCTCGGACACGCACGCGCCCGCTTCGTCGGTCGATGGGAACGTCGCGAAGAACGTCCGCGTGGCTTCGGGGACGCGCAGGATGCGCACGACCGCCTCCGTGACGATGCCGACGAGCCCTTCGCTGCCGACGACCGCCGCGATCAGATCGTAGCCGAGCGGATCGACCGCAGCTTCACCGACGCGCACGATCTCGCCATCGGCGAGCACGATCGTGGCCTCGACGACGTGATTGACGGTAAAGCCGTACTTGAGGCAGTGCGCGCCGCCGGAATTCTCGGCGATATTGCCGCCGATCGAGCACACGCTCTGCGAACTCGGATCGGGCGCGTAATAATAGCCGTCGGCGGCGATCGCGCGCGAGACGTCGAGGTTGATCACGCCGGGCTGCACGCGCACGCGTCGGTTCTCGAGATCGACGGCGAGGATTCGCGTCATGCGCGAGAGGACGACGAGCAAGCAGCCATCGACCGGAAGCGCGCCGCCCGAAAGCCCCGTTCCCGAACCGCGCGGCACGATCGGCAGACCGTGCGTTTTCGCCACGCGACAAAGTGCGGACACTTCTTCCGTCGTCTCCGGCAAAACGACGGCGAGCGGCCGTACGCGCACGCCCGCAAGGCCGTCGCATTCGTACGTGCGCAATTCGGCCGGATCGACGATCGTGCGCTTGGGACCGACGATCGCGGAAAGTTCGCCAAATACGTCGACTGCTAGCATCATACGGACCCTTCGTTAGACGACGCCGAAGCGCCCGCGGGCTCGGAGCACCGCCTTAGTCGGTGCTCCAATCGAGCAGTGCCTCACGTTCGGAGGGCTCGAACTCGATGCGCGCTTTGATCGCTTCGAGGTACTTGCGCTTGCCGGCGCGGTTGCCCTTACCGATCATCACGACGCCCGCGAGCCGCTTCTCCGCGAAGAACAGCGCGCGATAGTGCTTCTTCTCGCGATCGATCTTGCGGCGCGTTTCGAGGTCGCTACGGTATTCCGGCGAGATGCCGAACTGCGTGATCGTCTGGCCCGTGAAGAGCTTCGATGAGTATTCCGGTACGTCGTGATACCGCTCGTCGCCACCGGCCATGTTGATCGCCACGACCTTGCCGTGCGCGCCCGCGTTATTCCACGTGCCCATGCGGTAATTCATATCGGCAATGGGATCGTAGAACTCGGCGATATCGCCCGCGGCGAACACGCCCTTGACGGCGGTCTCGAGGCGATCGTCGCACACGATGCCCGTCTTCACCTGGATCGGCGTGTCGTCCACGATCTCCGTGTTCATCGTGAGGCCGAGCCCGACGCCGACGCAGTCGGTCGCGATCTCCTTGCCGCTCTTCGTGATCGCCTTCGTCACGCTGCCGTTCGAGCGCACGAGCGACGCGAGCTCCTCCTCGTAGTGCACGTGCACGTTATCCTCGCGCGCGGCCTCGTCGATCATCTCGCCCGCGATCTCGTCGAGCATGCGGCGCAGGAAGCGCGAGCCGCGCACGAGCCAGTGCGTCTCGACGCCGCGCGACGCGAACGCCTCCGCGAGCTCGTAGGCGATGAACGACCCGCCGACGGCGATCGCGCTCTTCGCGGTCTCCAACTGCTCGGAGATCGCGAGCGTGTCGTCCATATACTGGAAATTGAACACGTTGTGCGCGCCATCGGCGCCGGGTGCGTCGCAGCGATTGGGGCGCCCGCCGGTGGCGATCAGCAGCGCGTCGTACGGATAGCCCTTGCCGCCCGCGTAGATCACCTTCTCGGCGGTATCGATGCGGTCGACCTTCGTGCTCAGGTGGAGCTCGATCGCGTGCTTCTCGTGCCACGCGAGATCGCGAATGATGACCTTCGCCTGCGTGACCTGCTTGCGGAGGAGCGGCGGAAGCGCGATGCGGTTGTACAGCGTGTACGGCTCGTCCGTGAACATGACGATCGATGCGGACGCGTCCTGCTTACGAAGTTGTTCGGCCGCCGTGGTGCCGGCATATCCATTTCCGACGATCGCATAGCGTCGCTGGTCCCTACTGTGCATGGTCCCTTTTCTCTGCCCCTCGGTGGGTGACTTCACGCGGTTATGGAAATACTATTGAAGTATGGAAGTGCGCCTGGTGCAACTACTGGGGTCGTTCATTACGACGACGAGTACGTACGCTTTGGCGCGGCTCGAATATGCCATGCGCCATCCGGAATCGGCTTCGCCGCCGCTGATCGATCGCTTGTCGGACGCCTCGGAGGGCACGCTCCGCACGGAATGGGAGCGCGTCGAGCGCCAACTCGAGTCCGCGCGGCGCTACGTCAAAGAGCACGACGACTCCCGCGGCAAGCGCGCCGTCTACGACACGACGTTCGCATGGCTCCAGAGGACCACGCGGGAACTCGAGCAGTACGCCCGGGCGGTGCGCTGGGTGATGACGGTCGACGAGGGTCGATAGGGATTGCAGGCGATTCCTTTAAAATCGGGGCGGCGAGGGCCCCCGATCCCCCGAGCCCGCACTCGCGGGCTCAGAAGAGAGCGATAGTATGAATTTCAACGATGCGATGGAACGGGCGCTCGCGCAGGCGCGCGAAATGCAGCGTCAGGTGGCGGCAGCCGCCACGACCGCGGCCGAACAGATGAAGCCGCAGATCGAGCAGTCGCTCGAGAGCGCGCGCGAGCTCCAAAAGACGCTCGCAAAACACGCGGCCGAGTCGAGCGAGATCGCCGCCGAGCAGACGAAATCGGCGATGACGCACCTCAACGACTTCATGCGTATGGGTGGCGAGGCGATGCGCGAATCGGTCGAACAGACGCGCGACGTGACGCTCAAGATGGTCGACGAGTCGCGGAAGGTCGTCGAGAGCATGGTCGCCGCGGCGAGCCACAAGTCCGACTAGCGGACGTTCGCGCTTACAGCGCGGCGGCGAGCGCCATCCGGCCTTCGCTGAGTCCGAGGTCGAACGCGCGGTCCATCGCGACCTGATCGTTGAATTTCATCGCGCCGATCCGTAGCGGAACGCTCGGGCCGATCACGCGAAGTTCGACGAGCCGCTTTCCCGGCGCGTCGCCGCGCATCACGGCGAGATTGATGCTGCGCGCGAGCTTGAGATCGAGTTCGAGCATTCGCTGATCCGCGATGTCCTGACACGCGAATACCACGTCGCCCGCGTGACGCACGTTGTGATCGCGGTAGCGAAGCGTATCGTGTTGCATGAACACGACGGTCGCGCGCGTGGCGCCGGCATCGATCGCCTGGCGTAGCGGCGTATTGTTCGCGACGCAACCGTCGGAGAACACGGCCGACGCATTCGGCCCCGTCTCGATCGTCACGGGCGGAAACGCGCCGGGGATCGCCGCGGACGCGCGCACCGCATCGACGTAGTTCGCGTTCGTGATCGGGTATGCGTTCGGCTCGCTCTCCGCGAATCGTCGCGCCGCCGCATCGTCGTCCGGAAACCGGTAGAACGCGGCGCCGCGACCGTGCGTGATGTCGGTCGCGCCGATGACGAACGGCACGCGGATGCGCGTGGCATCGAGGCGCTCCTCGAGGATCGCGAGCACGGGATTCCAATCGAGGAGGCCCGTGATGCGGCCGAACGTCGGGATACGCGTTCGCGAGAGCCGCGAGAGCGCGGGGACGATGCGCCCCTTGCGGACGTCGGATCCGATCTTCCGCCACGCGTCGAGACGTTCGTCGAGCCGGATCACGCGACGGGACGCGATCTCGCGCCAGATGTCGCGGAGCGACGCGGTGTCGCCCTGCGCCACGATCGAGCCGTTGAGCGCTCCGATCGACGTCCCGCACACGATGTCGAAGCGTTCCTCATCCGCAAGCGCCGTCACGACGCCCGCCTCGAACGCGCCGCGCGCGCCGCCGCCGCTCAGAACGAGCGCGTTCACGTCGCGGCGTCCAAAACGCGCAGACGCCGTGAGAGCGTGCGCATCACCTCGATCGCGAAGTACGGCGTGTTTTCGACGAGATACAGAAAGCGGCGGCGATCGATCGGAACGATCTGCGCGGGCGTTCGCGCGATCGCCGTTCCACTCCGCGGCGACGCATCGACGAGCGCCATCTCACCGAAGACCGAACCCGGCCCCGCAACTTCGAGCACGACGTGCGGCAAACGCAACTCGATCTCGCCTTCGACCACGACGTACATGAAATCGGCGGCTTCGCCTTGACGGAACACCGTCGCGCCCGCCTCGACGCGTTCGAGTTTCGGATCGTGTTTGAATACCTCGATGCTCGGCACTCGGACTTAGTCCGGCAGCGCCTTAGGTCGCACCTACCGTAACGGTCCGCTCCGATTCCGGCGCTTCGGCGACGAGCACGGGGACGGAGATGCGCAGCACTTCCGAGAGCGATTGCGGCCACTGTGCGAGCAGATGCCGTGCGCGCTCCGAGTTCGTCGCCGCCGCGTAGCGCTCGAGAATATCGTGAAGGGCCGCTGCGTCGGGATCGTTCTCGGAAATCGCCGTCGGCCGGCAATCGGTCGGGCCGAACGCGAGGCCGTGCGCCGCAGGATCCACCACGCCGCCGGGCGCGAGATAGAGGACGCCGCCACTCATGCCGCTTGCGAGATTAACGCCGACGGCTCCGAGAATCACGGCGGTTCCGCGCGTCATGTACTCGCACGCGTGATCGCCCGCGCCCTCGACGACGAGTTCGCCGCCGCTGTTGCGCACGCCGAACCGTTCGCCCGCACTTCCGCGCACGTAGCCTTCGCCGCCGCGCGCGCCGTAGAAGCACGCGTTGCCGGCCACGGGCTCGTTGCGTTGGCCGAAGCCGCGCACGACGATCCGGCCGCCTTCCATGCTCTTGCCGACGTAGTCGTTCGCATCGCCGTCGAGATCGAGCGTGATGCCGTGGGTGAGGAACGCGCCGAAGCTCTGCCCCGCGGTGCCGTGATAGCGCACGACGAGGTCGCCCGTCTCCTCGTGACCGTTTCGGCGCTGAACGAATTCGTGCGCGAGGCGCGCGCCGACCGCGCGATCCGCGGGCGAGATCGGGAGTTCCGGCGTCGTGTGCCAGGGCTTGCGCTGCGCGTTCCACGGCCGGGGCACGAGGTCGTCGAGATGCGTCGGTTCCATGATCGGCCGGCGCGGATTTTCCGGTCGCTCCGGCAAGCGCAAGATCTCCGAGAGATCGACGTCGCGCAAACGATCGTCGTCGCGCACGCGTCGCCGCAAGAGATCGCTGCGACCGCGCAACTCGTCGAGCGAACGCGCGCCGAGCGCGGCGAGGCGGCGGCGCACGTCGTTCGCCACGAACTCGAGATAGGCGATCGCTTCGTCGTCGGTGCCGGCGAATTTCTTGCGCAGCACGGGATCCTGCGTCGCGATGCCGACGGGGCACGTGTTCTTGTGACACTGGCGCGCGTAGATACAGCCGAGCGCGACGAGCAGCGCACTTCCGAAGCCGTACTCGTCCGCGCCGAGCAGCGTGGCGACGATCACGTCGCGACCGCTCTTGAAGCCGCCGTCGACGCGCAACCGCACGCGCGAACGCAACCCGTTTGCGAGGAGCGCGTGGTGCGTCTCGACGAGCCCGATCTCCCACGGTAAGCCCGCGTGTTTGATCGACGAAAGCGGCGAGGCACCCGTGCCGCCGTCGTGGCCGCTGATGTGGATCGCGTCGGCATCCGCTTTCGCGACGCCGCTCGCGACGTACCCGATGCCGGATTGCGCGACGAGCTTCACCGCGATGCGCGCGTGCGGCGCGGCGCGGCGGAGATCGTAGATCAGTTGCGCGAGATCTTCGATCGAATAGATATCGTGATGCGGCGGCGGCGAGATCAGCGAACGCCCGGGCTGCGCGCCGCGCAACATCGCGATTTCGTCCGTGACCTTGTGCGCCGGAATCTGACCGCCCTCGCCGGGCTTCGAGCCCTGCGCCATCTTGATCTCGACTTCATCCGCGCTCGCGAGATACGTGACGCCGAGACCGAAACGGCCCGATGCGACCTGCTTGATCTTGCTGCGGCCGTGGTCGACGGCGCGATCGTAACGCTCGACGTGCTCGCCGCCCTCGCCGGAATTGCTCTTCGCGCCGATGCGGTTCGTCGCGCGTGCGATGGTCGCATGAACTTCGGGCGCGAGCGCGCCGAGCGACATCGCGGCGGTCGTGAAGTGCGCGAGAATCGCCGAGATCGGCTCGACCTCCTCGAGCGGCACCGGTTCGCGGAGCGGAACGGCCGTCAGCAAGTCGCGCAGCGCGACGGGTTCGCGCGCTTCCATCGCATCGGAGAGCGCTTCGAACGCGGCGTAGTCGCCGTGCATCGCCGTGGCGCGCAACTGCTTGATGACGTTCGGGTCGAACGCGTGGCGAATGCCGTCGCGGCGGAAGCGATAGGTGCCGCGATCGGGAAGCGGTTTCTCCTCGCGCGATGCGGCGTACCACGCACGAACGTCGCCTTCGATATCGGCGAACCGCACGGACGGTGCGTGGGCCTTCACGCCGGGGAAACAGAAATCGACGATCTCGTTGTGGAGCCCGATCGATTCGAACGTTTGCGCGCCGACGTACGACCGGAGCGTGCAGATGCCGAGCTTCGCCAAGATCTTGAGCAGCCCGGCACGCAGACCCACGAGATACGATTTTCCGCTGCCCGCTTCGCTCGCGGCACGCAGACCGAGCCACGGCGAGACGACGTTCGCACCCGTGCCGATCAACGCCGCGATCGCATGCGCGTCGCGCGCGTATCCGTCGGCAACGGCGAGCGAGGCTTGCATCCGAAGCCCGCGCTGCACGAGCCGCTGGTGAATCGCGGACGACGCGAGCAGCGCCGGAACGCTCGCGACGTCGGGCCGGTCGTCGAGCACGATCAGCGAGATGCCGCTCCGCACGGCTTTTTCGGCGTCGTCGCAGATCGCGAGCAGCCGCGCGTGCAACGTTCCCTCGCCGAGTTCGAGCGAGATCGAGCGCTGCGAGAGTCGCGCATCGAAACGCAGTGCGTCGAAATCGAGCTCCGAGAGGATCGAGCTTTCGAGCCGCACGGCCGCGCCGGCGGCCGGGATGTCGCCGTTGTTGTCGCCCGAGCCGACCCAGGCGCGCAAATCGAAAACGAGCTTCTCGCGAAGCGGATCGATCGGCGGGTTCGTGACCTGGGCGAAGCGCTCGCGCAAATACTCGGCGATGGGCGTGCGGCGCTCGAAGAACGCGAGCGACGCGTCGTCGCCCATCGAGGACGTGGGCTCGGCCGCCGCGGCGAGCACGCCGACGACGTCCTTGAGTTCCTCACGCGTGCATCCGAAGCGGTGGAGTTGTGGGGTGGACGGCGGCGCGCCGACGGTTTCCACGCGGTCGGCAAGATCGAACGTCCAGCTACGGACCACGTCGCGGAAATCCGCGCGGTCGCGGCGCTCGCTACGGAACTGCTCCGTATCCACGACTTCGCCCGAGGCGAAGCGCACGATCAGCCGGCCTCCGGGGCCGAGGCGTCCGCGCGTGACGATCTCGTCGTCGCCGAAATCCACGATCCCGGCTTCCGAGGCGCAGAGAACCTTATTGCTCGCGGTGCGGCACCAGCGCAGCGGGCGCAGGCCCGTGCGGTCGAGCGCGGCGCCGATCGTATCGCCGTCCGCGAACACGATCGCGGCGGGACCGTCCCATGGCTCGACCGTCGGAACGTGCGCGTCGTAATATGCGCGAAGGCGCTCGTCGTTCGCATCGATCGCGGGCGCGAGCAAGATATCGACCGCGTCGTCCACGCGATAGCCCGCACCGACCATCGCATCGACGGACGTGTTGAAATCGTACGAGTCGCTGACGCCGGGTAACGTCGCGATGCCGCGCGCGTTCAACCACGCGCGGTTGCCGGTGATCGTGTTGATCTCGCCGTTGTGCGCGATGTGCCGGAACGGCTGCACGAGCCGCCACGCGGGCGACGAATTCGTCGAAAAACGCTGATGGAATAGAGCGAAACGCGATGCGAAGAGCGGATCGCGAAGGTCGTCGAAATACGCGCCAAGCTCGTCGGACGAGAGCAGCGCCTTGTACACGACGGACGTCGCGGAGCACGAGAGCAACGATGTCGTCGGGCCGAATTCGCGCAGCGCCTTTTCGATCGACCGCGCGGCCGAACGCATCCGCTCGCGAACGTTGCCGGGACCCATGTCGACGATCAACTGCTCGAAGGTCGGACGTGTGGTGCGCGCTTGCGCGCCCAAGATATCTTCGTGCGTGCCGGGCGTCCGCCAGCGCAGCGGCGTCACGTCGTGTGAATGGACGCGCGCCTCGATCGCCGCGCGTGCCGAGGCGGCCGCATCGGGCTCGCGTGGCAGAAACAGGCAGATCGCGGCGAGGTGGCTCGAGGACGCTTGCAGGTCGATGCGCGCGAGTTCGCGCGCGAGAAACTTCCGCGGCGTCTCGCAGAGAATGCCCGCGCCGTCGCCGGTGCGCCCGTCCGCCGCACGCGCACCGCGGTGCATCATGTTGCCGGCGGCCTGGAGCGCGAGCCGCACGACCTCGTGTTTTCCCGGTCCGCCGAGGTCCGCGATGAAGCCGACCCCGCAGGCGTCGTGTTCCTCGACGAGCGGCGATGTCGCCGGAGTGGGAGATGCCGGGACAGATTGCATGGAGGTTATACTTTACGGCCTATCGCGGGCTCCGTCATTGGACAATTGTCGAACAGTGTTACGCCCCACGCAATCCGAGGGCGACCATCATCTCGTAGCCGACCGCGAGGGCCCGCTCGTCGATATCGAAGCGCGCGTTATGGTGCGGAAAAGCCGTCGAATCGCCGCCGCGGGCGCCCACGATAAAGTACGCGCCGGGACGCTGCTCCTGCATGAACGACATGTCCTCGGCCCACATCACGATGTCGTGCTCGACCACGTTCTCCGGCCCGAGCACCGCTCGGCCGACCTCGCGAACCACATCGTTCGTCTCGCGATCGTTCACGGTCGGCGGATACGACCAATGGTAGTCGAGGTCGTAGTCGATGCGCATCGCCTCGCCGAGCCCTTTCACGATGCGCTCCATCCGCTCGGGCATCGACGCGCGCACGCCGGCATCGAAACACCGGACCGTGCCCATCAGCTTGGCTTCGTCGGGGATGACGTTGAACGTGGTGCCCGCCTCGAACTTGCCGACCGTGAAGACCGCCGGGTCCTTCGCCGCGATCTCGCGGCTCACGATCGTCTGAAGCATCGTCACGAAATAGGAGCCCGCGACGATCGGATCGATCGCGATCTGGGGCATCGCGCCGTGGCCGCCCTTGCCTTTGATGATCAGCGTGTACTCGTCGGCCGAGGCGAAGAACGCGCCGTCGCGCACGCCGATCTTGCCGACGTCGAGCCCGCTATAGAGGTGGAGCGCGAACGTGCGATCGACGTGCGGGTTCTCGAGCGCCCCGTCTTCGATCATCAAGCGATTTCCGGCGCTTCCCTCTTCACCCGGCTGAAAGCAGAACACGAGCGTCCCGGGCACCTCGGAACGCCGCGCCGCGAGCGTGCGCGCGGCGGCGAGCAAAATCGAGACGTGGCCGTCGTGCCCGCACGCGTGCATCACGCCACTCTTCTGCGAGCGGTAGTCGGCCTCGACGAGCTCGACGATCGGCAGCGCGTCCATGTCGGCGCGGAGCAGCGTGACGGGGCCGGGCTTCCCTCCGCCTAGCGTTCCGAGAACGCCCGTCTTTCCGACGCCCGTGCGAATCTCGTCGAGCCCGAGCTTTGCGAGCTCCTCCGCAACGAAGTTCGCCGTCTCGAACTCGACCATCGAGAGCTCGGGATGGCGATGGAGATGTCGGCGAACGCGGACCAGGTCGTCGGTCGGGACGAGATCGGAGGCGAGCATGGCCGACCGTTCGACGCGAGCGCCCGCGACACCGCGAACGCCCGCGCCTTCGGCTGTGGTTAGAGGCTCGCCCGCGGGATCGCCGCGGTTCCGTTCGGTCCGATGCTGCGCTGCAGTTGGAGATAGATCGTACGCGGCTGCACGAAGAAGAACGTCGTATAGCCGACGCCGCCCCCGAGCGCCTGATAGGTGTGCCCACCATCGTAGATGCCGCCCGCACGATAGTCGTCGTGATTGGCGAGATTCGTCGCACCGATATTCAGAATGAGGGCGTTCTTCAGCGGCAGGCGCAACTCGCCGTCGAACTCCGTGAAGCCCGGTTGACCGAACGAGTTGTTCGCGCCGTACGACGTGCTGCTGAAGCGCGCTTGCGAGCCGTTCGCGAACGTGTAGAACACGTCGTTACGCCCTTTGAAGTACGGATAGGACGGCAACTGGACGTAGTTCCCCGGCGTCGCGTTGAAGATGCTGTTGATCGAGACGTCCGGATCCTGATCGTACGCGTACGTGCGCAAGAAATCGAGCGCCGTGTGGAATCCGAGTCCGACACGCGGCGCGTGCAGGAGCTGGAACTCGACACCCTCTTGACGTACGAGCGCTTGATTTCCGTTTTGCGTGATTTCCGTGTAAGGGTCGCCACCGTACTCGCCGTTCGTCTGCGTCGTCACCGAAGCGTAGCGGTTGAAGATGTTCGTGAGATACGCATCCGCCGAGATCAACGTGTTGCGGCTGAGCTTCACGTCCGTCCCGACGTCGTAACCGGACGAGGTTTCCGGCTTGAAGTTCTGCGTTGCGAGATTGAGCGTACCTTCATCCACGTACGTGCTCGGGTTGAGCAGGTCGTAGTATGGAGCGGCGTACGCGGAACCATATGCCGCGCGCACCGTCGCGTTCGGGGTAATGCGATACACGAGCCCGTCGCGCGGATCGAAGCGCGTACCGACGTACGTCGTGCTCGAGAAATAATTGCCGGTGCTCAGCGTGAGCTTGGGCGTCAGCGCGAACGTACCGCGCAAGCTGTAGGCGATGCTCTGCACGACGATATCTTGCGGGAACGTCGGCGGCCCTTCCGTGGGATCGTACTCACCATACGTCGCGCTGTCCGTATGCCGGTCGAAGCCGAGCGTCACCGAGTTGTTGCCGAACGGCACCGTGTACTGTGCGTCGAGGCCGTGCAGAATGTCGATCGTGTCTTCGACGTACGGCTCGCCTTGATACGCATTGTAGTACGGCGGGTTCGCCGTGAGGTCGTCGCCGTTGGGGCAGGCGGGCGTGGGGCACGGGATCACCGCGGTTGGGTTGAACGTCTGCGTGATGATGCG
>Ga0116229_10000601_pt1 | contig 49565 bp, 41 predicted proteins | sample S1TSphgellanicum_3_FD_87313 | JGI IMG/M metagenome (GOLD analysis project Ga0116229, IMG submission 87313) | Host-associated microbial communities from peat moss isolated from Minnesota, USA - S1T2_Fc - Sphagnum magellanicum MG | ecosystem: Host-associated > Plants > Peat moss > Unclassified... | reverse complement strand
GTAATGAGCCATTGTCCCAAATTCTTCCAAATCTTGGTCTCGATCAATTGGAAACCCTAAACCTTAAACCTTAAATCCAATTTCCAGTTGCTCTTCATGCATCCCTCCAACAATTTGTGGCAAGTCTCAAGTCCAGCCTCACAAGTGGTGGTGTATAACCTGCAAGCATCCCACCTTTATCTCCATTTTTTTCCAAAAGGTTGTTTGACTTCTCTACACCTCCTCCGATTGAACCTTCCCACAATCATCACCATTTTCAAAGAAGCCAAATGTGTTGGTAAAGTTGATGGCACTTAAGAACTTGGAATCTGTATCACTTCCATTGATTCCACCTTTGAACATGTTGCCGGTCCAAACTATTTAGGACATAAACCCAATTCAACAACAGGGATTCTCAACATCAAATCCCAATCTACCATTGGAAAATTGTGTACATCAAGGTGAAAAATGGGTTCACTCACAAGATTCTCCTTACTTTACTATTACAAAACGATGATGACTATTATGATGTGTCTTACTACTGAACCTATGTTGTTTGTTGTTATTTCTTTCCTTTTCCTCTTCATGATCCTCCTCCTCCTCTTTTATATTGTGTTTTCTAGCCATCAACTTCATGAATAATAAAGATGAAAAAATAATGACAACACAAAGAAAAAGACGACGAGCAATCAAGTTTTCTCCAAAATAAATAAAAACAAAAGAAAGCTCAAAAATACCTACAAGAACTTCATGATACAAAAAAAAAATCCTCAATGCATCCTCCTTCTATTACTCCCCAACTACTATTGTGTGTTAATCACTGTCAATTCCAAGAAAATACATATCAAGAAATGCATCATGTTTGTGATGAACATTATTCATCAAAATGCACCAAATGAAAGTTGCTTCATAGTCTTTCCTCAATAAGAACCTAGCAGAGCCAATAAATAAAAAAGTTTTTATTTTTGTTAATAATTTTTTTAATTGATAAATCATAGGCCAAGTATTCAAATTGCATGTGAACACTAATAATTCTTATCTAACAAACTCATTTCACCAGTGTTTTTATGTGTGTGAAATTTCACCAAAGTATGAAAAATAAATGTAAAATAAAAAATTATGTCTCAAAATTAATTTTCACCATAATTGTATTCTTGTTGTTAGTTTGGTAGCATTTTGGTGAAATTTTTTTAGCATACTATTTGTATTACTATTTTTTTATGTTAGCAAACCTGATTTTCTATTGCACAATAATAAATGACTTTAAATAAAACTCCAACTTCTTGCCATATATACAAATGTTTTTTCCATATCTTGCATTTGGTAGGAAAAAAAAAATCTTTAAAAGTTTCCAACTACAATATTTAAGAGGTGGGGGGAATAAATCAACAAATATGCATTTTTTTTAGCAAAGAATTTTTAGCATTTTGGGCAACTTATGCTAAAAAAATCCTACATTTATTTTATTTTATTTTATTTTATTTTTGCAAAAATGGTAAAGATACTTACTATGGTACATATATAATTTCATTAATGTTATGGTTTTCAAGTAAGAAAGATGTTTCAACAATTGTCATTGAAATATTTTAAAACATTTAACTTCCAAGATAGGTATCACATTGTCAAGTCATGTATTATCTAATTTTGAGAGCTCTTTGAATTAATAGGGACAAATACCTTCTAATTATGAATTGGTTAAATTTGGAGATTTGTTATTATGATTAATGATTAGTCACTTGTCTAAATTACAAACATTTGTATAGTTTATGTTTGATCTTATTACATTGACATCATGGTCAAAGGATGAAAAGGTAGGGTCGGTGTTTTCATTTTCTATTTTGTTTTTAAGAAAAAAAATTCCATTTTTTTTTTCTCCAAATTTTTTGAAAAAATTTCAATTAAAAAAAAACTTTGGGGGAAAATTTTCGACAATGGTTTTGTAATAAAACATTGAAGCTTGGTGTAGTTTCCATGGCCAATGTTTTACATTTGGACTTTTTTTTGACAAAATGCCCCACTAATTCAAGTTGAATGTTTTTTGGGATGATGCTACACTAAATATTACGATATTTTCAAAAAAAATCAGTTGGAATATGACACACATGTACATGATAACCTTGAAAGGTTGAACTAGACTAACAAGGCAATGCACAAGCTAATTGAACTTTATGAATTTAGGGTTGTGAAACTAAGATATAGGTAAGGGTCTTAAGGTTGAAAGATCTCAAGTTTAAAGCTCTAATGTTTTTCAAGGTTTAGGGTTTTTTTCTAAGTTTTTTAATTTTATTTTTGCAATGGGCCATTATGGTCATTTACTATCACCAAAAGAAACACATGCCAACAAAATAAAACAAAACCCTAAATTTAGAGAAATAACTTGAAAGGTTCCCAAAAATAAAAGTTTCTATGAGGAGATTGGGTGCCTTCCCCTTTGGTTAAAAGGGAGAAGCGTGGTCAAATAATTTAGTGGGAACACCTTTGGGGTGTTATTGGTGAACACCCTTGGAGAGCACATTATGAATTTTTATTTGTGAACACCCTTGGGGAACACATTTGAATTTTGGCACATAATAATGGAATACATGGGAACACCATTGGAAACATGTAGAAACATGATAAAGCTCCCCACCCCTATAATCCTTTCAGGTGGGCCACACATGGTATTTAGGGTTTGTAATAGTGTCAAATGACAATTTAGGTGTTTCAAAAAAATGATAATCAAAGAATCGACCATTTTTTAGTATTTCAAAAAATCAAATTTGGGTATTTAACAAATGTGAAATAATCATGGTTCTTTATTTGTTCTTTCTAGGTTCCTTGACTTTTAAAGTTTATGTTAGGTTAGTTTTGAAAGTGGGTACCAGGTTGGTTGTGGGGCAAGGGGTTTCATATATGAAGCATTGTCGATTATATATCTATATAATTGGTCTAATAACCTATAAAGAATTGATGTTTTATTTTAAAACCGCCCAACTTTGCTCTAAATCTAGGCATTTTTTAGATCACTGCTTTGTATAGATATATAATCGGCAATGCTTAATATATTTGAAAATTGCCAGTTATGAACAAATGCTAATTATTTGATAGATTATATATGCTTAATGAACTGCCCAACACTAGAAAAAACCTTGGTCTTGTTTCCATTGTATGAACTTGACACAAAAGAAAACCCTACAGTTACTAACAGAAGATGTAGAGGAATGATCAAGGACATAAGGAGTTGATCTTGGCACCGTGAAAGGGGTTTGAGTTTGCTAAATATGGAGGTTGTGTTGGAATTTTGATGTCATGTATTAAAAAAATGTTGGCCAACATAAGAAATTGATACCAAAAAAAATAAAAAATTAAGAGGAAAAGAAGATGAAGTTTGATGAACGAATGAGCAAGCGCTAATTCCTTCATATGGGATGCAGAGGCTTTTCATGAAGAATATGGGGCTTGGCTACTAATTAGTGAAAACATATTACAATGATCCTTTTATGTAATCACATTGTATTATTTTCTAGATGGTTTATATATCTTTGAACCTAAACCATGTCAACATAAAAAAAATTCCACAATGTTTTCGTATATTATGATAGAGCATAACATAATAGAAATGAAATTGATCATTTTAGATTTTTTTTACTTATATTATAATGGGTTAAATATAGTTGTCAAAAAAATATCAATAATTATATTCAAAAAATGCAAATATATATTTTAAATGATCCAATTTTTTTGTATCCCTATGAAATTTGCAATGCTTTCTAAACTATGATTCCATACAACTGAACCAAGTTTCTAAACCATGGGAAGAAGTTGATTTTTTGTATTGCATTTTAGGATTTTATTAGGGCAATAACCATAAGCATGTGGTAAATTGAAATTTGACAAAAAAATGTGATTAATGAAACCAAATACTAGTGCAATCTAACGTCATAAATTAGGTTGTGTTAACTTTGCATAATCATAATTTTAAGGCCCAAACACCAAAAGTTGAACTCAAAATTAAATGCACCACATTTTGGGAACATGTGTGTTGTACATGTATACATTTTAAGAATTGGATGTCTTATAGATCTAAATGCATGTGGGTAAGGCATGTAAGTGTACAAGCACAAGAAAATGTATTTTATTTTAGGCCATGTAAAACAATGTAAAACAAATTAAAACAAAAAATGAGACAAAATAAAATGCCAAAATATGCAAACTTTGATTTCATTCATATGAAAGTTTTTACTAAACACCAAAGATGAATTTTTAATGTACAATGTGATGACATATTTACAAAATGGCAATGGTAGCATAGGAATTCAATCCAAACTAAAGAAGTATCAAGTGCATCATGAATAAAAAATTACACCAAAATCATGAATACATGTCTCAATTAATACACAATCCATGTTTCAATTTATACCCATCTAAACCCTAGATGTTTACATTCAACATCCATAACATTTAAAATCTCCTTTTCAACCTCACCAAACTCATCCACATCCTTTAGGTCTTCCTTTATCTTTAACAACATCAATGGGGTGCATTAGGCCATTTCTTCATTACGAAAATTAAAATATCCAAAATTTTCACATGATATTAACACCAAAGAGGACATTGTTGAAAACCTTTGAGGATTCATGTAATAAAAAAAACCTCTTAATTTTTTCCCAATCTTATTATGAGAAGTATGCTTTAAATTGATATTGCTAGGTAGGCAATTATTGAACATTGTTGGGTCCATTCACGGTTGGGGTACCAAAAAAAGGAAAAAAAGATTTAAAAAAAATTAATAGCTAATTTTTACAAATAACATTTACATGAAATAAATTAAAATGAGAAAAAATGAATAGTCCAATATAAGATAATTCATGTGTTAATGGTGATTTTTCAAAGTCATACATAATTGTGTATGAATATTTTTGGTTTAATGCCAGAAATGCAAAAAATCCTGGAAAAACCCAAAATTAGTTTCAATGGACAACCAAACATGTTTTTTGGCATGTTTATTTCCTTCACATACAACTTGCATCTAAAGCTAAACATTTTGAACCCATTGAACATAATTTTTTATCAAATGGTTTAAAAAATAAGTCTTTTACCTTGTAGCCTTGAATTTTGAATGATTTGGGTTTTCATCAAGTTCATCCAATAAACATGTATTTTCATAGAAGGGGGCATGTTTTTGTTGTATAAAAAATTTGAAATCAATTATATGATTTTATGCCTTCCTTTCGATTAATTTTTTTAAAAAAATACTTTAAACATTTGATTCCTTTAGTTTACAGGACTCAAAAGGACATTTACATAGTATCCAAATTATTTAAAAATATTTTTATTAATTTAAGAAGACATCATTTTATTTATAGGCATACAAAAATCCACTATAATTATAATAATGTAAGATTAAAAAAAAATCCAAAGTTGCCGTTTGCAATCCTTTTTCAGTTAAACACTCCTTTTTAGTACCCCAATCGTGAATGGACCTTGCCCTTATGTTTTGACAACCAAAGAATACGGTCTATCACTTCTTCAAGAAAAAATGTAAGTGATGAGAGTTATTGTTCTTGTTCCTCCTTGCACAAAAAACATAACCATGACTTGATGTTGCTTTTCCTCACAACACAACATGCACAACCATGAAGAAAAGAATGATCACAATGACAAGAAAAGAAAGCATCAATGAAGAGTTGCATGTTGTTACGTGTTGTTTTTCCTTGTACATAATAAATATGACCACAAAGACTATGAAAACTAGAACAACCATGAAAATCAATAGAACCACAAAAATCAACATGATCATGAAGATAAATATGACCACAAAAATTAGCACAATAACAAAAAAAAACCATTCACCCATAAGAGAAGAGAATAAAACATTGATGAAAACTTGTGTGATGTTGTGTGTTGTTGTTACCCTTTGCACAACAAGCACAACCACAATGATCAAAATGATCATGTGAAAATTAACACAATCACCTCTGAAAAAAGAAAAAGAAAAACTCACATATGTGTTTCTTGAACTCATTTAGGTTATGGTAATAACCCAAAAAAAAATCACAAACAAAAACAAAGCAACAACTCAGGGAAACCCTAATTATTTACAAGGTCTTATAAAACCATAAATATTTGTAGATCACCATGTAAACAAATGTGAAAATTATTCGTTACTTATTAACATGTAAATGTAATGCAATTGAATTACACAATTGGTAATGTAAATGGTCATATATAAACATTCCACATGTAAGTGTAAATGGTTTACATTAACATGATTTCACATCTCATATATATTCTTGTTTACATTTATATGCACAACATTAGTTGCTATGCATGTTGGTTCAATATCAACTTTTGAACATACAAACTTGGGACCTTGGTATTGGGTCCTTTTTATAACTTGGGTAACAACTTGGTCCTAGTAGTGGGTTTAAGAATGGTATTTAGTTAGTACATAAAAATATATACTTGATTTTTAAATTGATATCAAACTAATACAAGGTTAATATTACATCAAGTCTCTACAAGTACGGTAATGGTACAAGATTGATATTGCCTTGGGTCATACTAACCTAAAAGGGTTGTTGAGACAATGATAATGGTTTTTTTTCTTACATAAATTTAGCTAATTGGTGAGCTTTTTCCAAAATGCCTAAAAATGTGTTTTTTGGGGTGTCTAGTTGCCATATTATTATTATGGTGTGTGTGGAAAAATCTCCAAATATATATTTTGGGTTCTAGCATGTAGCCAATTTGGTGAAGGATGTTTAACTGTTTTTATTTTATATGTTATTTATAACAAAATTTGGCTAAATTGGATGATTGCTAATTCAAAAAAATCACAAAAATGAAAAAAAAAACACCAAGGTCCTATATTATATGAACTTGTTAGGACCTTGATAACTTTGGAAATAATTATATTATCATTAGAAATGTTGAAAAATTCAAAAATATTTTTTTGAAAGAACAAAATTTTGTTAAGGAAAACAAGGGAAAATTTTCGAAAACTTAGGAATATTTGATTTTTTGACATGAAATCCTAAAAAATAATCAATTATTTCATAGACATATGTCAAAACCACTTGTGTATTACAATATATCAAACCAACATTAGTTTGGACTACATAACTGGTTCATGGGGGGTTTCCATTTTTGGTGACATTACATCACCATATTCATTCAAAACTAGTGGGTTACAAGTTATATCTGGCTAATATTAGTTCAACCAAACGGGTACAACATGGTTATGGTGATAGTGTTACAGGCTCAAATTAAGTTGTTGGAATACTCATGAGTTACGAGCACTTGAAATCATGTTCATCCATTATGTTGTTATGTCTGGTTCTATATAACCTCTTGGCATGTAAAGTATATCTCTTTCAACTTTCTTTTTAAAAATTCAATGAAATTTGTGCACTCAAAAAACAAGTATACCAATATTGAGAAACTATTTTAAATTGATTGAAAAGATAAGACAATCTTCTACAAGCAAAAGTCAAAAGCTTGAACACCAAGTATAATGCCATATTAAGTTCAATAAATAGCTAAAACATTATTCTTGAAGAAAGATTTAAGGAGATCAAATCTCCATTGAGCTCCATTGCTTTTCATTCATCTTGACTTCACTAATAGCTAAATTTTCGCATTTCGAAAAATCCAAAAATTTGTCAAAACTTCAATATGTTGTATCAAAATTTTCCATATTTTATATGTTTGTGCCACATGAATGAATCATTGATTTTTTATGTGCAACTTTACATACTTCATTAAAATAAACATAGGTAGCCAAAACAAAACAATGGAAAGAAATTCCCAAACTTGAGCCTTCCTTTGTAGTTGTGCAATCATCACAAGTCTTCTATTAATTACTTTATGACCATTCTTTTGGCACAAAGATTGGATTTGTCCTATCACTAATTTTGAAACCATGAGATTGTTGTTTACAATTATGTGCAAACATTGGAATGATAATGTTAAATGGGGGATTGCAAAAGTTATGCATTACGTTATCCTCATCACAACTAAAGTTATTATTCATGTAACAAAGTACTTTGTTATTAGTTGTGATGAAGTGATGACAATTCGATAATCAATCAAGGGTTAATGTTCATATTTACTTTATGGAGGACTTTGAGCACATATTGATTTTGCTAAACTTGGAAAATTGGTTGATGATGGCACATCCAACAACATTATCAAACGTGATCATGAATTTATTGTTGATTTATGGGGGCTTAACCATGAAGGAGATTAATGGCAAGCTAATATGGTTTGGTTTTTATGGTGTTACTATGTTTACAAGTGTCCACAGTGGTGTTACCCTAGGGGGGACATTCTTCTTTGAATTTATAAAATATGTGAATAAAATACAAGATGCCATATATTGGTTGCTGGATAAATTTTATAACTTGATTATGTTTATTATGAAAATAAAATTATAATTATTAAAGGGTATGTGTTAATCCTTGGTATTAAAAGAAATAAATAAATGAGGTATGTATTAAAAATTAAATATATTATTTGTTAATAGGTTCAATTAATAGATTAATAAATGAACTAATAGTAATAAGTTTAACTAATAAGTTAATAAATTAATTAATAATCATAAATGAAGTAGTAATGGAATGGAATGTTAGTTGTAATGTTGTATTTTTGGGATTGGAACCTCAAGGTGTTAATGGCTTGTTGAAGTTACAATGTTATTGGAATGTGGCCATTATCATTCCTCCTTGTGCACAATTGTTTTGATCTCTTCATCTTACCAACATTCTTGTTATTGCCATGTGATGTGCAAACTCCAAGCTTCTTGTCATCTTGCTCTATCCATTGCAAGTAAGATTGTGGAAGGGTTTAAGGTTGTACCAAACTTGTGTTGGTTTTGTACTATTATTATGGTCCTAGCTTTGAGGTTGGAGGAAGATAGGGAAAATAGACCACATGTGGTTGTGGTTCAAAATGCATGAAAAAAATGGACAAAAAGACATGAAACCTAAAATATGGGCTAGTTCCACTAAAAACACAACATGTTACAAATTTTGTTGTGTTAATGAAGAAATGTATTTCAATAACTATGCAAAACAAAAACAAAAATGTTCAAAAAAAATTAAGTCATTTTTAGGTGTTTAACAATTGAAAACCTTTGCAAATCTTCTTTCATATGAAGAGTTTATTTTTAAACTAACAATGGTTGTCACGAGCATTGAACCATTGTTTAAAAAGAAAACCTTTCACAATCCTTTCATTTAGGAGAACAAAGTGTGAAGGAGGCTTGTAATAGGCCATTTCCAAGAACACAAGCCTTGTCAAAAGATGTAATATAATAAAACATAATAGTCACTTGATGATGCCAATAGATTTAAAGCTCCACAAATTTGTCATTTTTAAGGCAATAGTCAAATGTTGCATGAATAAATCCTCAACTTTTGAAAAAAAATAAATTGTGATGCACACATGTAGTAAGGAAGAATATTCATTGTCTAAACATTGCCAAATTATTTATAATTTGATGAGCCACCATTGTAAAACTAAAAATATTATTGAATGCAAAAAAACTTATAAATAAATATAGCGTGGTTGAAATATGTGCATATCAAAAAAATAAATTATAATAGGGTGGGGGAAAAGCAAAATTCCTCACCTTTTACCCACCCAAAAATGTTTCTTTGACACATGTAATGTGAAAATTTAATAGTGTCCCCCCTAGGTTGTCAGAACACAATGTCAAGGATGGAGGTTTAATTAGGTGGCATTTTGCTCCCAACCTTAGAGAAGCTAAAAGTATGATTCAAAATAAGGAACTAATTATATGCAAAATACTTCAAGAAGATATGCGGAGGCATCTTGTACTGGTTCTAATCTAACTAATAGGAACAACTTGCCCCAAGGATTAATTCCTCAAAAAAATAACACTACGCCAAATATTTTTAAAACCATGATTTACAAATCAACATTAAATTTTAAAAATTCTAATGACCCAAAAAGATGTTGCATTATATTGTCATGTAAAGGCACACTTAATTTTTTCTCATAAAAAAATCATTTTCACTGCATTTCAAGTCCTTTCAAAAGTTTTTCAAACAATGAAAAACATTAGTTACATTGTTTTAAAATGATTTTGGGTACTTTATACACCTCATTAAATTAATTTCAAACTTATCCAAATGTTCCCATACATATTATGTGTATTGTTGTACAATTTCATTCAAAAAAATTCAACATTGAATCTATAAGTTTCATTATCACAATGAAAAATTAAACAATGGTTACATCCCATAGTGGCTCCAATTATTTCATTTGGACCTAAACATGAACTATGATAAAATCAAAGCAAAAATTGGATTGTAAAAGTCCTAGATTGATAATAAGATGGTCACCAAGGTAAGGCAAAATTTAAAGTCTTCAATAGTTGATGACAATATTTTAAAAAAAAAACTAATATACTACCTTGTATACAAGGTGCAATAGGACCTTTCTATGAGCTCACAATAATGCAATGGAATTTATATCTTTTGCAAAGGTCAATAATGAAGCCTAAATGTCTTCTATATTCCATGGACCATGTTAAAAGATCACAAAAAACTCATAAGTGTACTTAAAAACCTTTAGGCTTTCATGAATAATCACATACATTGCCCCTTATGTGAAACTTGGAGTTATAGAAAAATTTCCAAATACTAAACATATTTTTATAAAACTATATAATGAAAATTTGTTTGTGCGTGTGCTTAACACACACATATGTAGAAAAGTAGGTATGTTCATGATTGCTGCACATTGAACATACTTCATTGTGCAAAGACTTTCCAAGTATCCAAGTTTCTACATTTAAGCTTGAGGGTGTATTATAGCTTAAAAAAATTCATAGTTTATTTGATAAGAAAACTAGACAAAAAACCAACTAATTACAATGACATAATTTTGAGGACCTCATATATGGGTGATTTTGAATAATCATTCATAGGCTTGTAAAATCTATTGTATGGTCATCCTTAAACAATTCCAGGGACAATTATAAAGACAACTCATAACTACTTCATCATTTCCCAACTTAACTACTACATTTCTTAATAACTACCTTACTCTTTTCCCCTACCCACCGGTAGGGATATGAAAAAAAATCCTATTTCATTTTCAAGCTTAATTACTTCATTCCTTTACTAATAACCACCTTTTTTTATATTAATAACTACATCCTCCTTTTACCTTACCCACCATGGATATAATGTTTAATATACTTTAAATTAAATTTGAAATTAATATAAAGAATAACAAGATATTGAAAACCAAAGGGGAACATGATAAGAAAAAAAAGGTTGAATGTCACTAGTAGTGTGTAGCAACATGGAGCCCAAGTTTTTTAAATAATAAAATACTTAATAGGAGGTACATATTCACCCATTCATGATGTACCTACCCACCATAGCCACCTACCTACCTATCCATGACCCATTTATTTACATATATAATATACATCTACACATATATGTACAATTTATATATATACGAATATACAACCAACAGATAATATATGAAATTTTTTATGTATAGATATATTGTGAATTCTAATGGATTTAGATTTCATTACCAATATGGAATCATATGAACCACCATTTGGATAAATTGAAACCAACTTATGGATACTTGCAACAACAAAAATGGAATATGTTTATATTAAAAAATTATAGTAGTAAATCACACCTATGGACTCAAGGGGGCAATTCAAGACCATTAATATAAATGTCACAACCCCACTTTGAGGTAGTTGTGAGGTCGCCACTCACACTCCCGAAAATGGGACTCGGGAGTCCTTAGGGACTCCTGAAAACTTAGAGCACGATTGCAGGGGTCAAAAAACCTTGCATTGAAGTGTTCTTTATACTGTTGGAAAGGTCTTGAAGTGTAGATGTCCAAAATGGCCTCACATGAGCCATTTGGACATCTGCAGCATGAGTTATGATCGAAAGAAGGGCCGGGAGTCAAATTGACAGTTTGACTCCCGACCACTAAAAGTCAAGAATCGACCCAATTTCGGGGCGTGCAGGTGAAGTGCAACACACCATTGGAAAACTCTCGAAGAGAACTACAACTTTGGTTTAGACCTCGTCCCGATCCGAATTCGGGGCGATAAGTTATGAACGCCCAAAGTCCCAGGAGTCCAAACTGGGACAGTTTCGGGACTTCACTTTGGGAGTCTCGGGAAAAAGAGTCATTTGGATGCAAGTGCGGCGGAGAGCTGCAGAGAATACTATATGGGGGAAGGTGGTGGCTTCCCCGAGTCCGGGCCGTGGTGAGTCAAGTGAGTCCAAGGTCGCCCGTGGCTTGTCCCAACACTAAAAATGTGCAGAATGAATTTTAACCAACTTGTTGGTTGGATTTGAATGCAGGACCGAATAATTGAGTAAGATTGTCCTTATTCTTAATCTAATCCCAGAGCTTTCAGCACGCCCCTCTCACCCCCTTTAGTGCTGGAAGCTGGGAGCGTGCCACGAGTCCCAGAAATTCCGCAACTTGAGTGACTTAGCGCCAACTTGGGACTAACTAGGGACTTGGGAGCGCGTCAGAAAATGTTAAATTGAATTCAAAGTCTAGTTGTAAATTGTTCATTCACAAATCTAGAACTTTGAAAACCTTTATGTATAGGTTACATATTATGGACTTTAATGAATGCAAACTTGGCTATACGCAAACAATCATATGAACTACCACTTGGATACGTTGAAACCAACTTATGGAGACTTGCAACAACAAAAATGAAATATGTTTTTGTTAAGAAAACTATAGTAATAAATCAAACCCATAGACTCAAAGGGATAATTTAGGACCATTAATGAAAAAATTCAATTCATTCAAGAGATTAGTTGTGGATTGTGCATGGACACAAATTTGAACTTCGAAAACCAACTATATGTCTACGTGCATGTTGTGGATTGTGATGTATGCATGTAAGCCTACTAGTATCCAATACCCAACAAAAACATGGATGTTTCTACCAAGGAAACCAATGTAGTAATAAATCAAATCAATGGGCTCAAAAGGGCAATTCAAGATTTTCATTTGGAACCTCTTTGACAACAATCCCATGCCCAAAATATGGTTCAATTTGTCTTCTAGTGTTGTGTTACAATAATGATTATCCAAAGCATTTCAAGTTGGTGGAAATTTTTGTAATGATGGTATTGGGGAATGTGGAAGACAAATGGTGCTTTTCAACCTTGCCTTTTATAAAATTTAAGTTCATCTAAACAAGTTGACAAATCATCTTGATTTTGGTTATTAAGATGTTTGATTAAGATCATTTATTCATGAACAAGCTCCCATTTTGAAATGCCATCAACAATTGGCAAGATAGGAAATTGAAATATGTTGTTGATGCTTGGATTTGGATATTTTAATGTTGGATACATAGTTTTTTTGCACATTGTTCTGAGCTTTTTGCAACTTGTACATAGGTTGTCATGCAAGAAATATTTATGAGTTTCATTCTTACAATACCCCAACAGACCTAGAAATGCTTTATAAGAAACCAATGAATGCACAAATTTTTCATAAGATCTTAGTCAATAGGATAATGAACTATATTTTTATTATCTATTGCACCTTTTATAATATGTTTGGGAAATTATTTTCTCAACTTATTCTTAAGTGGAAAAGTTGATATTTTCAAATAATCAAAACTTTCCTTTTGAAAAATGAAATAAAATATAAAATACATTTCACATTCAAAAGATTGAACATGTGCTTGATTAGTTGGTTAACTAGTATGATCTAAAATTTTAAATTGGATAGGGGAGAAAGGTTTGAAGTTCAATCTTTTCAAACCTTTTTTTCCTTTAGCAAATCCTTAAAGGTCCCACTTTCCCCCTCAACCACCTAATTACTATATGTGGCAAATTATAGTTCAAATTTCCTTTCTAGAGTTTGAGGGGATTTGCTACCACCTCCCAACATGGAACTTCTATATTTTTGTTGCTAAGCAAACAATGAAAGCATTTCAATTTTTGATTTTTAATTGCATATTTATCCAATTGCATCTCATCCTTTGGTGTGTTTTTTGTGTGGTATGGATTTTGCAAGCTCCTTCAAATGTCAATTAGCTCTTTGTTTTGTGTTTTAATTATATGCACATTGATTGTTGATTGATTGATTTCTTGAACTAAAATGGGAGTGTAAGGAAGGCTTTAACATGTTTTGCTTGTGCATATATGACTTGGGCTCAAATTTTTAGGATTCATCATGGTTTGATCCCTCTTAATGCCTTAAACCTTTTTTGAGCACAAATTTGTTATTGTGTTCACACATTAGTCTAGTGACATTATGTGTATTGATTGCAAGAAGGTGCTACCACATATTTTACCAATGTTGAAAGGATTGCCAAAAAAATTTATGGGTCAAAACACCATGTAACCAATTTGCCATACTTGACAAATCTTAAAATCACAATTCCATTAAATATCATGAATTTTTAATGGATGCCATAGTCCTTGTTACATCTAGTGCAAGTTGCCAACAAGCATAGGAATAAATAAATAATTTTAAAAAGAAAATGAGCTAGTTGCCAACATTGCCTCCATGCATAGTGAACATGGACACCTCATGTGAATGGAAAAAAAATGCTCCTCAGATCTATAATTTTATGAATTGCTTATCTCAAGTAAATATGTCCAACTATTGGGGGCATAGGTAGGTTACAACCATAAAGCCGTCAATGGGCAGCCTTTGCGTGTATAGAAACTAGAAACTTGTTTAAACTACAATTTCAAAAAAAGGTCAAATTCAGCTGCCAAGGGGCCTTATTCTCCTAATACCTCCAAACATAAGGGACTTACCACATTTCATGCATTATGGTTGCCAGCAAAGCACTTTAGGGCCTACATACACTTGTCCTACTGCTCTTTGAAAGGCACAGGGCGCTTACAACCATAAAGCTCTCAATGGGGACCCTTATCTTACTTTAAAAACACTCTCTCACACACACACACACACACACACATCATATCAAATAGTCAAAGGGCCGACTATATGGCAATAACAATCTTGGCACTTTCTCAAAAATAGCTCACTTTCTGGGAAAATGGGCTTCAAAAAGGCACTACCACTTAGGAAGTGAAATGAAGAAGGTTCTCAACCACATGACTATCCAAGTGCATTGTGCATGCCTAGTTGGAAAAGAGAATTTCTTGGTGGAAAATAAGTTGTGGGTCCATGAAATGAGGCCAGATCCAGAACAAACCATTTCAGCTTGCTAGCCTTCAATTACTCATGCTATCAATCTCAAAAAAGCAAACAAAAAAACCTTTTTCTCTAATGGTTGGGTGGGCCTAGAAGGAGATGGAAATAAAAACACAACTGCCCTAAAACTAAATTAGGCCTCAGCCCAGACTCCGAAATGTAATGGGCAGTCCTATTAAGTTATCAGTAGTCCCCAATCGTTACCCTACACCATGTAATGATTGGAAGATGATGCCAACTTAATTGTAATGGGCTTGAAGAATTCATGTTTTTTTGTTTTTTGAAATACTACATAACTCAGGCTCTGCCCATACCAGTTTGGTATTGTGGACTATGCAGTGTGAAAAATAATCTAGTTTCTTTTTTTCTTTTTTTTTTGGAATAAATGTGAACATGTGGAGCCTGGAGGTGTCTGGGCAGGGCAAGGCAGGGCAGGGGTGGAACACTTTCTAGATAGACGTAGGAAAGGTAGAAGGAAAATAGGGTGGAAGGAGGGAAAAGGGGGCAGGAAAAAAAGAGAAATTGGAAAAGATAAAATTGAAGTTTAGCAGAAAAGAAAGGAAAATAGGTTGTTGAAAAAAATGATTTGACCATTTGATTGAAACGAAAAGACAATGCCCAAAATTCATGAGGAATATAAAATGGGGTGAAAAAGCATTGTCATGGATGGAATTGATCATAGACATGCAATTGGTCATAAAGGGATGTGACTACATTGATGTCACCCATTCACCACATTTAAATTTCATCCACATGGTGAAATTCTTCTATGTCATCAAGGTCATACTCATTTCATGTTTCATCCATATGTTCAACTACATCCACGTTACTCTATTATCTATTTAACAGATTATAAAATTTCAACAAATTGTCGTGAGTTTGTTCAAATTTGTTATTTTCATCAATATTGTGGGTTTCTTTGTTGTTTTAAATATCAATATGGTACAAATTCAATCCATGTGTTAGTTTTTACTCATGTGGTTCAATTGCTTCTTCACAAATATCATCACATTTCAGAAATGTGATCAATTTCATCTATGCTGAAAATCTCATTGACCTAAATTGTCAAAATTTATCCAAAAGGTCATCCAATTTCAGCTTCGTCAATACAATAAATGTCATCCATTGTGAAAATCTCATCATCTCTGTCATCAAATTTTAACCAATTTCATAGATGCCATCCATGTGATCCAAAGTTTCATCCATGTTGAAGATCTCATCATCTAGGTCATAAAAAATTTAACCAATTCCATAGATGCCATCCATGTGATCCAAAGTTTCATCCATGTTGAAGATCTCGTCATCTAGGTCATTACAATTTAACCAAATTTTTTTATAATAGATGCCTCCCATTCCATGTGATCATCCAAAGTAGTAAGAGATTGCATAACCAAATCAAAACTAGAGTGGGAACCAACCAATCTGCTGCATTAGTGGCTGGCCGATTGCCTCGTCTCCAGTAGCCTCCAATTACAGCAACACATGTCCAAATAATTCCCCTAATGATTTAAGACCAACAAAAATTTCCCCTACTCTCTCCCCTCCCCATCCCAGAGTGGAGCGTTTGGGGTGGGGGTGGGAGAGGGGAAGGGAAATGAGGATGACGATCCCGCGGTTGTGGCCAAAAGCAACTGTTTATTAATTGAATACCGACGTTAAATGGATGAAGGAATGAGCACAACCTCTCGTTGGCTCAGGAGCATAGATGAAAACAACGCTAATGATGGGGCTCATGGATGAGATACATCATCGCTCTCTTTGCCTCTGTCCACCACCATCACCACCACCAGCAACAAAGAGGCAAGCGAGATCGGGAACTTACGGGAGCAGGGGGCCGCACTTTGCAGAGGCGCAAGGGAGTCGGGACGAAACCTCGAGGGCGAGACCAAGAACGCGGCGGTCCATACATTGCGAGGTTATGGGAGAGAAGGGAACGAGGTGAGGAGTAGAACGAGCTTTTCGGAGTATGCAGAGGTTGCGTTTTTCGTCTTCATTACTCGGGTTGAAGCCAGATCTGCGTTTTCATGCGAACGATCTGAAGGCAGCAGGTCAGTTTTTTCCGTTATCGAGAAGAAGCAAGTGCTGTTTTCTCGTTTTTCTCTTCTTCTTTTTGTGTCTGTTGTTGATCAAGACCTACGGGGTCTGGTCATGTATTGCTTGAACCTCTGCTTCTGTTGCCATGATTTTCTTTCAAAGCAAATCTACAAGATGTGGGACACAATCCGGCTCGTGATGTATGTACGTATCTCCGGGATCTCGAGTAGCGGTGAACTTACAGTAGCGGGATCTCCAGAGCTTCCGGGATATGAAAAACAATACTGGTGTAGGAAGTATCCCTCCCGTGGTTTTTTTTCCCCCCCGAATGCGATGGATGTGGAAGCATGGCTTTTGTTGCATTAGTGCATTTGCCGGTAGCTTTTGCTGCTGTGCAAAAAGATTTCTGTTATTGGACTGGCCACAAATTTTAACAAGCCGAATGGTCATAACAGATGGGATGTCTGAGGTGCATATGCACAGCCGATTTCTTCTCACCTGGGGCTGTGTATGTGAACATGGTCCAGGACAAAAATGGGAGGAAGTTTCCATAAGGTTTGAATGTTTTCTTGGGCAGTTCTTGCAGTCCCCGCAAGTGGAAAATAGAAACTTTAATTGGAGGTTTTTGTTTCAGATCCTTCACCGTGGTGGGATCAGAGAAGGAAAATGGTTATTAACCCCAATGCCAAGCTGAAATCTAGCTCAGGGAGTCTTTAAAACTTGGTAGAACATGCTTTGATGCTGGAGCAATCTGATGGACAAAAGTCAAAAACTTCTACTTGTGAAATGAGGTGAATATGCAACTACTTAGCTCAGCAAGAAGCTATAGATGGCATTCTCTTCTGCAGAGCAACTGCAGTGAGGATCATCAGTGCTGATTTCTGCAGCTTGATGTGTTGGAGCTGTGGAGTTTATAACCACCAGTGTCTATCCTGGCAATCACAACAAAGGCAACCATCACAGCCACATGATTTCACTTGTATTTGTTTCTTATCTTGATAAATCCTGATAGCCCTGTTCTCCCATGTCCACAAATTGCCAGTAGCCATCCTTCTCACTTGAGTGCCTGGCAATGGAACATATATTTTTTTGTCAATTTGTGTGTATGTGAACACCGTCCCTGACATGAGTGGCCTGTGAAGATTTTTTTTTGCACTAGGAAGTCCACAATTGAAATTGTGAATAATTTCCACATGTTGGAGAATCTGTGTCCAAACAGTGGAGGAGTTTTGTTTCTTAAATTTTTTTTGAATTTCAAAAAGAGAATGCTGATGAGTGAATGCTTCATTGTTTCAGAGGGGCACAGGACCAATGACTGGTTCATGCCCTGGGTTTGGGGGAGTTGTGTGGGAGAGCTTGAAGCATGAATCCGATGCACACATGTACAGGAGCAAAGTAGAAGAGGGAAGCATTTCCAGGAAAGATTGAGACCATCCCCATATTGAGGCCACAGACCTTGCAATGATACTGGAAGAAGCTTTCCCTTTCCAGCAGAGATGCGTCTCAGCTTGTCAGGCTGAACCAGACACCACCTGGAACTGTCTTGAACAGATTAAGGGTCAGGACAGAAGGTAGTTGGGGTGGTGGCATTAATTGGAGAAGATCATGTCACAAAATATGGTGGCAAATGGAAAGCAGCATCCGGAACGGTGTATTTTGGTGACTGGTGGAGCTGGTTACATTGGCAGCCATACTGCATTGCAGTTGTTGCTGGATGGCTACAAGGTTGTGATAGTCGATAACTTTGACAACTCATGTGAAGAGGCACTTCAAAGAGTTGTGGATCTGGCTGGCAAAGATGGCAGGAATCTTATATTCTACCAGGTATGATTCCAAATGAGTCCCCTGTGCACTTTCACTTTGACCACAAATGATGAGAGTAAGTTCTCTGTTTGTGCTTTTGCTTCTCCAATACACAGAGAGGGCCTTAGAAATTATACTCTACATCTTTCTTTCTCAACAGTGACCTGGTCTGATGCTAAGTACATTTTTCTTGTATCAAGTCAAGCATTGTCCTAGGCAAAAAAAATTTGGTCTTGTTTACAGTCTCATTTCACAAACATTCACACATGCAGGAAGACTCAGAAAAGTTGTAAATTTCTCAGTGTGTATTTTTTGGACTTGGGTGCTCCATTTCCCATTTCTTAAAATGGGGTGTAAAAGACCATGAATCAACAGACTGAATATGTTTAGTTTCCGCTGGGGATACAAATGCCTTTTTTGTTGAAAGACTCCATTCACTAACTTGTATAGCTTAATGGCTTCCAGTTTTTCAAGTAGAAGTGAGGCACCATCTTCTAACTATCTGAATGTGTCACATACTATTGAGCAGAAAAGTAATTTCAACTCTTGAGGAAGGTTTCTTTGACAAATCTGTGTTGTTTTTTCAGGTTGATCTTTGCAATAAGGATGCACTGGAACAAGTCTTCAGATCTCACCAGTATGTTTTTGAACTACTCCATGTTGTATGCATTTCAGTCTGAGATATACAGTCACATTTACCTGGTATCCGTAATTTGGAACTTTCATGGGAGTGGGATATTGTTGTGTCCTCACATCTAAATGTGGAGTTCATTCTTGCAACAAGATTGTTGTCACTTTCATTGATTTTCTGCTTTTCCCTCTGGTTCCTAAGCATGTGTGGGTTTGTGCAAGAGCATCCTCTGGGGTCTTTGTATTTTTACAAAACAGCATAGCTTTTCAAGCTGCATAGATTTTCTTAAAGGAACCAGATGGAACAGGATTGATAGAGAATTCAGGTCTCAATCAAACTAAGAAGCAGAAAGTGGAAGAAAGGCAAAGAGCAGTGTCACTATGGAGGTCTTCAATGGAATCTGAGAACCTAGAGATTCTGGCCATGCTATATTGTCACACTCCAATGTGTATGTATGATGCCTGGTTGTCATTGATCATGCTGATTGTTCCACAGTAGTTGACTGAAGTGGATATCTTATTGACTGATCTTGGAATTGGTGTTGCAGCTTTGATGCTGTAGTTCACTTTGCAGGGTTGAAAGCAGTGGGGGAGAGTGTAGCCAAGCCCTTGCTCTACTATTTGAACAATGTTAATGGCACTTTAAACCTGTTGGAACTCATGAGCGGTTATGGGAGTAAGAAGGTAAATCTGAAGATTGTCTAACTCTGATGGAATCTTTCCTATTGCCTGGATCTTTATATCAGTGAACCAAGTCTGAATATGTCTGTTGAAATGTAGAAGTTATCAATTTTGTATATGCTCCTAACACTGAAGAACTGTTTTTATACAGCTTGTATTTTCATCTTCGGCAACTGTTTATGGGCAACCAAAGAGTGTGCCTTGCACTGAGGACTTCCCTCTTCAAGCCATGAATCCATATGGGCGAACTAAAGTGAGGAGAATGGTGAATTTTGCTAATGATTTGGTTTGCACAACCTCTTTCTGAAGCTTCCTAAGAGTCTGTGATTTCCATGCAGATGATTCTGCATTATAGACCTGGTTAAGCTTTTGGGGAAATCAACTGATGTTGATATACTGTTATGCATTACCCTGCAGCTTTTTGTTGAAGATATTATGCGAGATCTTCAGAAAGCAGATCCAGAGTGGAGGACTATACTGCTGCGATACTTCAACCCTGTGGGTGCTCATCCCAGTGGCTGGATTGGAGAAGACCCTCGAGGTGTCCCAAATAACCTAATGCCATTTGTGCAACAGGTTGCAGTGGGCAGACGGAGTGAACTGAGTGTCTTTGGCAGTGATTACAACACCAAAGATGGCACAGGGGTAAGCAACTTGGCCTGTGAAGCTGTGTTTCCATTCCTGAGCTTGCTCATCACTTGTAGTTTTATCCCTGATCTGCGCAAGGAGGGTTGTATCAGATCCCGTGGACTAGCCTGTCTCAGTGATCACAGCATCTCTGTTTGATGTTTTAGTTTGATCAAAGGGGATCTAATTTTGGGGGTCACAGGTTCGTGATTACATTCATGTCCAAGACTTGGCCACAGGTCATAGTGCAGCTTTGTTCAAGCTGTTCACCACCCCCAACATAGGTAAGGAAACCATATTTGATCCTCTCTCCAAAGTGTCTGTGATTACTGCCATTGATTTTCTCTGAGTTGAGTAGCTCTTTTAGTTGCATTTTCTGAGTTGAGTAAGGTCCTGTGCATATGCCCTTAGGTGTCAGTGTGAGCAGTCGATAGGCAAAGGATTGAATTGTACAAGTTATACAAACTGGGCCAGTGCTTGCCACTTGGTATTTCATGTCACCTGTTTAGAGCAGTTCTCTCTTGGAATTGTCTAGCTGCTGCATCTGTGGCTCAACATTTTGGAATTTTGTTCATGGGTATGCAGGTTGCACTGTTTACAATCTTGGAACAGGGAAAGGCACTTCTGTTTTAGAAATGGTTGCAGCATTTGAAAAGGCTGCCCAAATGGTGCACATCTCTACTTAACTGCCAGATTTTTCATGTGCTGTAGAGGCAGATGGATGTTATTTGAATCTTGTGCAGTAATTCTCAGTTGCCATCACAAAAAAATCACATGCTGTAAATGAATTATTTGGAGCAGAAAATTCCATTGCGGATCATGGACCGCCGTCCTGGGGACTGTAGTGAGGTGTATGCTGCAACAGAAAAAGCAGAGAAGGAGCTTGGTTGGAAGTGAGTTTCTTCTCACAATGACCTCTCTTTCACCCTTAATTTTCTTTGTGCTGCTTTGGTAGGTAAGAACTTGTTACAGGTTTATTTAGCAGTCAAAACTATCTTCAGCAGGAATACCTTCATGTGAATTCCATCTCTGTACTTTGTAATTCTCCAGCACTCCTGGTAATGATGATATCTGAAACATTTTGTGCAGAGCTCAAAATGGAATAGAGGAAATGTGCCGTGACCAGTGGAATTGGGCAAGCAAGAACCCATTTGGGTATCGACCTAGCCATGCAGATGGGAAAGAGTCAAAACCAATCTGCAATGGGGGTCATGCTCACAATAAGTAATGCTGCAGCAGATATGTAATACTCACCACCTCTGCAGGCCTCATAACCTGGTAGTCCAATTGTCTCTTTCTGTCCCTGCACCCTCTTATCATTTGGCTGCATTCAACATAAATAAGCTCTGGTTACAGCAACCGTGTAACTAGAGAATTGAACCATGCTTGAGCAAGCCTTCAGGGTATTTATCAGTTCCTGCATTTCATTCCCACCCCAGGTTAGAGCAGGAATGACTATAAGCAATTTTTATTGCTTGTTTCTATGCATGGATAACATAAGAGTGGAAGGCCATCACCTGAGAGCTAACAAAAATCGGAGCCCCCATGAACCTACTTGTTTATCATAGCCATACATCTTATTCAAGATTGGACAGAGAGCACAATGATAGTTAGTGTGCAATGCGATTCACAGGAGAATTCTCTGTCCAAAAGAGGCAAACCCCTTGCTTTTTGAAGCCTTGGCATCTTTGTAGATCCTCTCTCTAGTTGTTGTTCCCAATTTGGGAAGTCCTAGAGAAATAGTTCATATTAACATTTTTTGCAGCATTCAACCTAAGGATGAGCAGATCTAGTTAGGTCATTGCTTGGCATTCATTCTGGCTATGCTTATGGATATGACTTTAGGCTCCATTATCTGACAATTGCCCTAGCTATTAGCCATCTATTTAACATACAGCTGTAAGTTTTAACCATTTAAAATGTTTAAAAGATTAGAGCTCCCTAGTTTACTTGTGAGTAGTTTCTTTTCAGTAGCAGTTTGACAACTAGAGTCTTGTCTATTAGCACATGGTTTGGTCTTATCCATCAAACAAGTACTATATACAGTAGTGGAGGCAGATGCTAATCAGAAGTTGTCATTCTAGGATTTCAGGAAAATTGAACTGGAAGGGTTGTCATAAGGGTTGCCTATAATAATCTTTACATGGGACCCAAGTTTCTCTTGGAGATTTGGATTCTGAATCACACATAATTTTGAACTCCACAATGTAATCATCATTAATCTCATATGCCCTTTTATATAGATGCCTTTTTATTAACTACTTGCATTGATCTACTGTTTTTATGTTGCCAGTCAGTAATGCAGGATATAAGGAAGGATTAAAGTACTTGTCTCTGACTCTTATCTCTGGTTCTATCGTCTATCATTGTAAGATACCTTGTAGGAAGTGTGGTCAATGTCAGGTATGTGAGGTAGTTGAGTCAAATATGGAAACACCATTGACAGTAGCCATGAAGCAGCCTGGGGTTTTACTGTCTCCAATGTTGGTTTGTTGCATAACCCTAAACCCTAAGTTTTGCTCACTTTCGCTCATGTTTGGCAAGTAGGCAGCTCCTAGAAACTATTATCAGGAAGTACTGTACTATTTCATCAGGCTCCTGTGTTGTTAGTTGCTAGCAAGTATCATTGCTGAGTCTTCCTGTTGCTTCTGGACTTATTTGCAACTGAAAGTCTACAACCACTGTGGGGAGTTGATGAAGTCAGAGGCCAAGTTGTGATAAATAAGTTACTATTGTTGATAGTTCTTGAACAAGTGAGAGACTTCATATTGCTTGTTTTGTGGTTTCACGTTAGTTCTTTGCTTCTGTGTTGTTCTTCCTGGTTTTGAAAGTCCTCTGGAAGTCTTTCTTTGACTTCAAGGAAAAGTTTGAAAAGTTTGTAACTTTGTTCTGGCTTTTGTAAGCACAAGTATGAAGATTTCTTGATTCTCATGAGAGTTTTATATTTCATTAGTCCTCGTGCTATATAAGTTTCACTTGGTCTTTGCATAGAGTTCTCACTTTTTAGAGGTTTTTTGGGTGGCACTTTTCAATAGTGAATTGCATAGTCTACATCAATGTTTTTACTACAATGATGGCATGTCACAAACCCCCCTTTTGTTGTTTATAGCACCTAATTTACCGTGGAGGTATTTGGTCCAAAAATGTGATGTTCCTTTAGCTATTCCATTAGACTCCCAAGTGGACAAGTATCAAAGTGCATGAACAGCTTTGGAATTAATTAACATGTTTTTTATTTTTTCAAATTTTGGAACATTCATTCACCCATTGTTTCAAAAAAAGTGACAAAATCAGTCAAAACAACAGTCATGCATTCTTGAGTGCAAGTCTAAGTAGCAGTTTTGAGTTTGAACTTCGAGTTGCAAGTGTATCACTTAGTGCCAACCTTGATGCCTCGGGTGATTATAGGTTTGGGTTTGGGTTTGGATCTCAAACTAGTAGAGGCTAAAAACTCTAGTAGGAGGTAGATACACATGTTGATTGTAGAGTTGACCTCCAAGTTTGGTTCTTAAATTAATAGAGGTAAAAAATTATAATAGTAGGTAGATATATGGGTCTTTTATAGAGTTTGCCTTGAGGATGGGTTCTTAAACTAGGTTAGAAAATCTAGTAGTAGGTAGAAGTTGATAAGTGGAGAATTGAATTCATAACCTCCTTCACCATTAAACCAAACCTTCACATTTAAAAAAAAAATGTGATAACTTCAGATTAAAGTTTGAACACATGTGTGATTTTAAAATAACACAATCACACCTATTCCTGCACGAAAAGATGTGGCCTAGGAGGAAAGATTTAGGTCCTTCCTATAGGATCTTGAGATCAAATCTAGCTAAGATGAAAATTGTGTGAAAATTGAATATTTTGTTTTTAAATTTAAAATTGACATCTAAATGAATTTGTAAATCTTAAAATAACAATAATAATAATAATAAGTTGAGGTGAATTTGAAAACTTAATCAAAGAATTGAAAATGTTGGGTTTCAAAAAAAGTGAGAATCGCCCAATGCCAGTCTAAACTTTGAACCTACATCTATAAGTTCAAATGCTTAACAATGAAACTTTTACTACACATATTAGACAATTGCACATATATAGTACAACAATTCTCATATTAATAATATTGTTTATTCCATCCATGTTAAAAGCTCCAAATTTCAATTTGCCAAAATATATTAACTATTTGATGATTATTTGTCAAACTTGATCAAGGATTATAATAGCTTGGAGGTTTTTCCTCCAAATAAATTTGCAAATAATTCAAGGAATTTTTTTGAGAAAAGGGCAATAAAAGAAATATGAAAAGAAGTTCACTTACATTGGCTTGATTAAGGTTTTATTGTACCATATTGTCAAGTCTAACCCACTTATGACACAATAAAGTTTTTTGATTTTTAAAAAAATTATTATCTTTTGGTCCAGTATTGGGTTTCATATTGGAAATTTTGAATCATACACTTTAAATTCACTTACAAGGGTTTTTTCCTTATCAATCGTATTGTGAAATAATTTGGTTTTTATAAATGTTTTTATAATTATTTTGAAAAATTAACTTGGACTAATCTTTTTTTTAAATATTTGCATAGCCCAACATTTATTTACAAGCCATTGTGATTGTCAAGAAATATGACAAATTCCAATGTTGGCTTTCTTGCTTGAGAAGTTTTGGAAAAATTGTAGGATCACATATTGAAATATATATATATTTTTCATTTGAAGACTAATTTCATTACTAATTGACAAGTATGTAGATTACAATTAATGAATTTAGAATTGCTTATTTTTAAAATAAGAATTGGTCTCATGATTGTAAAGTTGGAATAGCAAACTGCCCTTTAACTTGATTGAAGTTGAATTAAATGAAAAATGAAAATAATTTGATATATATTTTTATAAATCCCTAGAATGGGGGCAGGGGAGATTTAAACACGGAAGACTAATTGCATTTAGTCTATTGTTTATTGTCTTTTATTGTTTGTTAATTGAAATGTGAATTTTTGAACTATTTCAAAATTGTACCCTTAATCAAACGGCCAATATCACATATCCAAAATATAATATTGGAAAAAACCATTTGAAAAATATATAGCCATAGAAAAAAATTAAAATTGCAAGTTTTTAATTTAATGAGATGATATTTCATGAAGGTATTTTTATTTCATTTTTAAAAATTGGATTGTTATTTTTTGAAAGGTTATATTCATTCAACATTTTTATTATTAATATAATTTTTAATTTGAAGAAAAACTGAAAATTCAATCATTATTCAAAAAAACCCCCACCTTATGCATTAGAATTTTCATATATATTTTAATAAATATATCAAAAATTAAAATTATAGGTTCATTTTTTTTAAAATTAAAAAAAAACATTAGCGTGGATTTGAACCAATAATGTTTTTAAGAAAAAAACACCTAACCAACATTAATGTGACCATGGATGAAAAGTTTTAATATTGATAAAACCTTTAGGCAAGAAAGTTGATGTTGAAAATCCCATTCAAGTTAATGGATAGGTTAGCTTTGATGATGACAATGAAGAATTACGAAGACATGAAAACTCTCATACATGAAAGATATGTACTAAATATATATTTTTAATATTTTTGCTTTTGGATTCATAACATCACAAATACAACATTGGGTGTGATATTATATTTTATGAGGAAAGGACTTGATCACAAAAAGTTATCAAAGACTCACTATGAAATAAAATCAAAATTAAAATGTTGAATTTCCATTTGTTGATTTCATTTTTAGTGAAAGGAAAATTATTTGTAGAATGTGTAATATATTAAAGTACAAAAATAAAAGATTTTTTTTTGTGAATATTATAAAATAAGGTGTCTTGTAAAATTTCCTAGAGCATGTGTAAAAACTTCTAAACAATGTTGCTTTGAACATATTGAATAAACATGATAAAAAATTTCAAGTTGAAAATAAAACTAAAATTCTAAAGTAGTAGACCCAATAAATAAGGACAAAACAGAAGACCAGAAAGTGAAAAACAAGGATCCAACTACTAGTATGGAAGGGGAGTGGTTAAAGACAACAGTGAGGAAATTGATTTATGAAACTGTTACTGCTAGGGTTGAACATCTCACTCTAGTAGAAAAGGCAAGTGTTAAACCAAATTTCAAAAGTGATATGGTGCACACAATGTTAGAGCTACAATATATTATACCCTTGTTACTTAACCCAAAGACATACAACTTGTTACATTGTTTTCAGGTGTGTTTTAGAATAAGAATAGCACTATTAGTATGGGAGGTCACACTACTAAAAAATAGTTTTTAGTTATGTGGCTGTTGAGGATTTACAGTGGAAGGAGTGTTTAGTTTACAACATAATTTATTATTATTTTTAGCATAACCAACCACAAGGGTATGGGGTACTAGAGTTTGAGGTAGGTTGCATGAGACTTTATGCTTTAAAGATACTATTGCCGATTAGAGTATGAGTGCCAGGAGTCCTACCATCAGCACCAAATTGTGATCTCCAACAATCCAACTTTTACTATGATGCACATGGAAATCATTCCAAACCATGTGATAAGTCAAATTCAAACTAAACCTAAATGATGGAAATAGTTGATAGACCATAGTCAAAAATTGGCCTGTCTCACAGATTTCGACAATTGTGCAATGGAGGCAATCACTTGAAGAATCAACTGTGAATACATGAAATTCGAAGCAACTGATGCTCATCTTGGCTAGGATTCGCTTTATCTACAAATAGCTATCCTACACACTTGACACCTGGTAGACAAGCTAACAAAGCGAGCTCACATAGACAAGATCGAACACTACCAACAATGTCTACTTCATCTAATCAAGCCCAATATAATTAATTATTACCCAAAGGGTGAGTGGATAACGACTACAAAGACAGAACAAAATCATTTGATAGTGAGATAAATGATTACCTTACTCTTGCTCAATTGTTATTTTTTATTATATCTAGTGAACATCATTATTAGATTTAGGAGACTTAAATGTTATGTGAGGACACAACATCAATTAAGAGGGGAATGATGTTAGGAAAAGGCATTTTAATACTAAAAAAGAAAAAGAAAAAGAGTTAAACAACAAATGAACAAGTAAATATGTGTAGACAAATCAATATGACAAAAAATATGTGTAAACAAATTGATATAGCATAGTAGGTAAGTTGATATGGCAACATGTTAGTATGATAATGCGATGTAGTCGACCTGTGGCAAGTTGACTTGCTAAACAATTAAACAATTATAATTGCTTTCTAAGAAATATGGAAAACATTTTGGCTTAAATTTAAAAGGTTTATTATGATTAGTGATGGGATGATTTAATTAATCTTTTGAAGACAATAAAAAGCTTATTAGAGATGAGAGGACTGAAAGAGGAAAAACGTTGTTAAACTTCTATGGAATGTAAGGAATGTTTGTTTTCTTTATTTTGATTGTGATTACAGTTGTATATGGACATTATTGAACAATTTTGAGGGAGTTGGCTGTTTTGATTGAGGAGTATGCGTGTGTATATGTGTGAACTTAGAGTTAAAGAAAGACAATTAGCAGCAACAGAGTGTAAGTTCTTTGCTGGAAATTTAGAGTAGACGAGTGTGGTGTAGAGGGCTTGTTGTTGTTGGGAAATGCATGTGTCTCGGGTTGTGGTAAAAATAATTTTGAGCTGAGTAGCTCTTGGTAGATACATAGATACTAGTTTGCGGCAGCTCTTGGGTTGAAGGACTTAGGGTTTTCCGGTGGATCTGTTGTTGTGGTGGATGGATGGAGGTTGTTGGTGGTTTGATCAGTCATAGATATCGCTCCTCTGCGAGCTCTCAATAAACAAATTGGGTACAAAAATCCGTGAACAATAGTGTGGAATCTCAGACTGAAATTTCTTCATCTGGGTGGTGGGCATTGAAAGGTGGAGAAATAGGTTCTGGAAGGTCTGCAGAATGGCTTCAATGGGTGCTTGACAGCAGTGGAATAAACTGCACACAAATGTGGAGTATCATACAAACAACCGCATCTGTCTCATCTGTAATGTCTGTCTTGTTTAGGGTTTCGGGTTGACTTGCAGGGATGTGCGAGCTCCAACATTGGAGCAGAATTGAAGGAAGCTAGGTGTAGAGAACCTTAGGAAGGAGGATCTGCAATAATTGCAGCGGGAAGCATTGGAGAGCAAAATCACAAACTGGATTCAATACATGCCCATTGCAGTAAGCTTTTGTTCCTCAGGAAAGGTTTACATGCATTTGAAAATCTCTTTGAAATGGATGAGCTACAATTGAGCACAAAGCTTACCCTCCACACAAGAGCTTCTTGCATAGCTTGAATGATGATGACACTGTCAGGCTTTTTCCCCATTAGCTATGTCTCTTTGAGTGCAAGCCAACGTCATGACAGAGTCATAAACCCTAAAATCCTAAACCTTACACTCCTAAAAACCCTAACCCCTAAATCCTTTTCCCATTGCTATTGAAATGTGACAGAAACTCTCTCAAGATGCAGATTATTTTTTTTATAATGTTTTAAGTGACATGAACTTATTTGCCATGGTGTGCTTCTTGGGGCCCAAGGTGAAGCTGTTGTTTGCCGGGGAGTGCAAAGTTTTGTGACCAGATATTGTTCCAATTTGACCCACATTGAGAGAAGTGCTTTGCTGATGTAATGACATGAGCAGGCACATGCTGCTCAGCTTTGGGGAAGCCATTGCCAAGAGCAAGAAATTCCCTGAGAAGCTGTTTGTGCTGTTTGACATGTACGAGACCCTACATGACCTCAACTGGAGGTAAAAAAATTTCCCCCTTTTCCTTCCTGTTTATTCATTGCCTTTCTCTGAGTCTTCTGTTAGTTTCAGCCTCAATTTGGGTCATTACTAAAGTGCTGCAAATGCTGCAAATAAAAAACAAAATGGGCATGGAGTGCAGGCTTGGGTACCAGATACAAGATGTTTTTTGTGGGGAGCCTGCAGAAGGCATGGAGGCAGCAGCTGGTTTCATAAGGTGGTTAGCACAGAGAGCAAAGGAGACATTTGGGGATTTTGAAGATGCAGTTGAGAAAGATGCATCCAAGCCAGCTGTATTTGTTGAAGTATGTTTTCTGCCTTTCCCTAAACCTTAAAACCCTAAAACCTTTTGATTCTATAATTTCCAACCCTGATTTCTTTCATCAGGTATACATATTTGCCCAATCAAGTAGATTTTTCTTTTTTCTTTCTCTTTCTTGCACTTCTATAGGAGAATTTTGGTGGTGTGTGGGATTTACAGCTATCAGTCCACATTGAGCCAATTGTTCAGTGATGGAGAATCACTATTGGCAGCTGCAATGATGCCCATAATGCCAGTACTACAAACTAATCTGGATGGCAAATCGAAGCTACACAAAGACGCTGCACTCACAGAACTCTTCCTCATGAATGACATCCATTACATGGTTGAATATGTCCGATGGTCAGCCTTTTGCTATATAAAAATAGCTATCTTGCACCATCTTTGGCACCATTAGGGTTTAATTTCCCATTGACTAAAACATTAAAAAAAAACATCACAACAATATCAGTCTACTACTATGAGTGCCTTTATGTGTTTGAATGTTTGTTATGGGTTCCATCTTTTTTGACAAGTTGGTATGTGGTAATTCTGTATGTTTAAAATCAGAAACATAAGAAATTCATGTCTATGTGTGTTTTGACAGGTCTTGTTGTATATATCATCATTGGGATCAATGTCACAATCGAGTGGATTGGTGAGTGGCAACAGCAGGGGCATCTCTCTAAGCTGCAGATCAAAGAAAGGTACAGTTGGTTTGAAGGTATGTGGCAATGGAGAATTGTGCTGCTAAATTGTTATGTTGAAAATGAAAGTGCTTTTATTGAATCAGAGATCAAGTTTAAATTTGAGTTTCTGGTACAGCTGTTGACACACTTTTTTTTGTTTTTTTTCAAAGAGGAAGTATGTTGAGACTATCTCATTACTACATGGGTGGGTTGGTTTTACAGAGCTTGGTAGGTTTCAAAACATAAAGAATTCACCTTATATATATATATTTTTTGGTTCTGTAGTTTCAAAAACTTCACTCTGATTTTTGAGGATCTATGTGAACAGCAAAGCCAATGGACAATTCCCAGCAATGAGCTTTGAGAAACCATGAGGCTGCAAATTGAGGAAGTGTTGTTGCCTGCATACCGATCATTCATCAAGTGCTACGGGTGTGTGTGTCTTGTCATTTTCCCTCAAATTGTATGCAAAAACAGTTCCTAGTAGGTTCAATTAGTTCTGTGAGGGAAAATGGATAGTCCCTTATAAACGCAATTGAAATACCATTGTCCCTTACACACCCAATTGAAAGACTATTGTCCTTTACAAACCCAATTGAAAGACCTGTACTATGTCTGTGAAGAGCCCCCTTATATGATCCTTCAAATCTTCTCCAACTGTTTAAATACTTCATGTTTTGTTGCTTGATCTTGTTTTGCAGCCCCTTGATTGACATTGGGAAGATTCCAAATAAGTCTGTGAAATACACAGCTGAAGATTTGGAGCAGATGATTGGTGAATTCTTTGAAAAAAATCCATGGTCAGAACAAATTCAAATATTGACCCCCTCAGACAATGAATGCAAATAGGTTGTTGCATTGAGACTCTTCTCCCAGTAGAAGAAAGCTGATCACATGGGTTTTTCCAGTGAAATTTCTAGCACTATAAAAGGAGAAGACTTGAGATAATTAATGCTTTTGTAGAATTATGAAATAGAAAGGGTGCTCTTGTTGATTGTTTCGTTTTGTTGGACTTGTTTTTCAAACCATTTGGCAGTACTACTGCTTGTTGCTTTTCCATTGGCATTTTTTTCAAACAAAGGGAGTTCCTGAAATGCACAAAACTGCTGTCATCAAATGGTTTACACTAAATTTACTTTGCACTTGTCCAGAGACTTCTGTGAAGGGGTTAGGGTTTAAGGTTCCGGGCTTACTTCCCACTGATCTGGACTTGAAATATGCTCCTTGCTAAGCTTTTCCTACTTGTAGGCTGTTAAGAAGGCGCAAGTCAAAACACAACCCAGTGTGAAGAATGAGCAATTTTGTCAGCTCTGCCTGTAGGTGAGAGAGTATGGAATAAATGTAGTTTTTTATTTGGTCACACATTTTGAGAGATGTTCACAAGGTGTAGTTTTTCCAGATGGTCCCATATTTTGAGGAATGTTAAGTGGATGCTATTACTGCAAACTATGGGCTACATTTTTGTGTGAAATTCATGGAACATTAGATGATGCCGGAACCTCTTTTTCTATTGGCTTTGCCCCTTAGAGCAAATTCAAACCAGCAACAGTTAAAATAGGAGATGGGTACATGAAGTTTCCAAAAATTGAACACTCTTTCAAATGTGGGACCAAATGAAAACATCATTGTTTAGACCAGTGTTTTGATTCAGACAATTTTGACAAAAAAAGAGTGGAAAGTTTTGTTTTTCTAGTGTAAATTTGAGTAACTTTGCTGATGTTTCAAAAAAATTCGCCATATATTCAATACCACAAAATTGAAATAAAAGTAAAAATCCTTGATTGTTCCCTATTCCTCCAAATGTGGGAAAACTATGGAGTTTATGATTGCCAATTTCTTTTTCTTGTGTTTTCCTTTTAAAGTGATTAGGCTAAAGTTGCTATGTGTTTAGAGAAGACCGAAAGAAAGAAACTCCCTTACAACAAATCGAAATGGCAAAGGGAAATATATAAAAATGAATTACTTAATTGAAAAATAAAACAAACACAAGGAATGCCACTAAGGACTCACTGCAAAAAGAAAAAAGAAAAACAGCCTTGCAAACTAGATCCGACCGTCAGATTCTGAGATCCGACGGATATCAGTCGACTCATCGGATCCGGTCAGATCTCCAGCTAGGTACCTAACCAGAATCCAGACCGTCCAAACGTAAAATAAAATAAAATAAATGAGAGACGACAGTGCCTACCTACACTCCACTCCACTCCGCAACTTACCTGTATCCGTCCGATTGTCGCGAAACCACACCTCTTCACACCGTTAGATGATATCACTCACTCTGCGATCCCGGCAACTTCAATACTAGCTTTCTGATTGGTTCCTTTTTCCTCATCCAATCGCAAGCTCCTATTCTCCTCATACGGATCACCACGCGTCGGAATTAAGCAGCTTCGCTTCCCCTGACCTCTAGGTTCGGTCCGAACCGAATCTCTTCTTAGCTCTCCTCTCTTCTCGTTCTTGACAAGGCAATCGCTCGAGAGATCCTTGAAGAGTTTCTGCAACTCTTCTGTGCTTTCTGCGATTTTGAACTCTTGTTGGGTCGATTTTTCTTTGCGGTTTTAATCGCTTGTTGGGTTGAGTTTGTAGTGTTGCGCAATGGCGAGAACAAAGCAAACAGCGCGTAAGTCGACGGGAGGAAAAGCTCCCCGTAAGCAGTTGGCAACGAAGGCGGCAAGGAAATCAGCTCCCGCTACTGGTGGAGTGAAGAAGCCGCATCGTTACAGGCCTGGAACTGTCGCCCTTCGTGAGATCCGCAAGTACCAGAAGTCAACCGAGCTGTTGATCAGAAAGCTGCCGTTCCAGAGATTGGTGAGGGAGATTGCCCAGGATTTCAAGACCGATCTTCGGTTTCAGAGCTCTGCGGTGTTGGCTTTGCAGGAGGCTTCCGAGGCTTATCTTGTTGGACTGTTTGAGGATACTAACTTGTGCGCTATTCACGCCAAGCGTGTGACTATCATGCCTAAGGATATTCAATTGGCTCGTCGTATCCGGGGAGAGCGAGCTTAGGCCTTGCATTCTCTGGTGCACATTTCTATGGTGTATTTTTACACCACCACTTCATTGAAAGTGTGTCTTTCCTTGCCTTTCTGGGCTGAACGCCTTGCTATTGGGAAATTCTCGTGATCATTGTAGGTGGTCTCTGTAACTGTTCTAGGAACCTCGGAGATACCCGCGCTACAGGCGGTTGAAGCGGAGTTTCGCTGTAGTGAGTTGGTTTTGTGTGGGTTTCACTGCCTGATGTTGATGTGCTTGATGCGTATAGTTTTAACCCAAAGAGCATATCCTTGAAGTTGTCCGAAGTATGGTCGTGCTTTTGGTCTTACAGATTGTGAAGGAGGTGATAGGTCCTATTGCAGAAGGTTCCAGGATAGCTCCAGGGGGGTACCTTTAGGGCAGATGCGGTTTAGTGTTGTGCCTTTGTTTGGGGCGGCCGTACGGAGGTGGGGCTTTCAGCTTCAGTCCCTGGGACGGTTTTGTAGCTAGCTGGGTATTGCACAGGTGGCGGCTTTGCACGCGGATGGATATATTGTTCTGCTGCCCGGTTATTACGCTCGGACGTACTTAAGACTCGGCCCTTCTTTTTCAGTCCTGACAGAAGAGCCTTAACATTATGCATAAGGCTTTTACTGCAGTAACTCAGATATAATACAGAAATGAAAATCAATTGGCATTTTATTCATATATTTAAGGAGGTAATCTGCTATACATGAAAGAGCAATGTAAGCAGAAAAATATGAGTTTCAATCCAACAATTGAGGAAAGTCTAAATATGGTGGATATATAATAGGTTGACAGGAAAGTTAACATTGATGGGTTGGATCTGCATTCTGTTTGTTCTATTCATATATCTGGCGTTGGCGTTGTCGTTGTCGCGTTCCTGTCTGTTTTGAACTGCCTGAAGACCAGATCCTAAGGTGTAATTCATTGTGGCAACGACAGAGAGAGAAAACGGAGACATATGTGGGTAGTGGTGGATCTGGTGTTTGTGAAGAAGAAGAGATTTGAAGGGGAATTAGAGCTTGACAACTTAGGGCACCAGACAGAATGGCAGACAGGACGGGCAAGTTCAAGGTACACAGCAGCAGCAGCAACAAGAATGCTAGGATGAATCCAAATGAAGAGAAGGCAATCCCATTGAAGCAAGTGGTGGCAGAGTGTGAGAGGCAATGGTTTGACCAAACCCTAAAAGCAGCCAAGGCTGGAGAAACTGCCATGCAAACCCTTGTGGGCCAAATGCTATGCTCTGGCTATGGTGCATCTGTGAATGTGAAAGAGGTGCAATGTTCTTCACAACCTCTGCATTCCAGCTTCTCTTTTGTGTGTGTGTTGTTTGTGTTTTCGGTAGAGCAAAAATGTACGTGGAACATTGTATTATGTGTGCCTATGTTTGTTTGCAATCTCTTGTTGAAGCAGCAGTCAAGGAGGGGGAAGGATTGGTTTGGGAAACACCAGGGTATATTATGGCTACAAAAAGCAGCAGAGAAGGACCAGGAGGCACAGAATTTACTGGCTTCCCTATCTTGTACACATCCAAATCTTGTAATATTTGATGCCTTCCACTTTTTGCTTATTTATCTATCTTTACACTACTGTGCTGGGGCCAAATTCAGTTCACTGTTGGTTTTTGCAAAGATGGGAGGTTGCTTCACAAAAAGATGGGAGGTGGATGCCACCTAGTTTGAGGCAACATTGAGATAGTTTTATTGCATCCCTGTGTTGCAGCTATGCCCAGCCCCATATTGAGTCATGAACACAGCAATGTGCTGTGGTGCTTGGTGGTGCAGTTGGTTGAAAGTGCAGGACGGATTTCTTTGCATGGGGATTGGATGCTGTTTCATATTTCATGTCTGTCTGCTTCAAACAGCAGGTGAGCTAAGAGAGGTGGTTCTTAGAGTCTGCATTTCAAGTTCAAACTGATTCCATATGTGTGATTCACATCTGCCTTCCTTTCTCAATATCCAACATGATTATATTTTTTTCATTTTCTTCTATGGAGGTTGTTAGTTTCAAATCCAGGCAAATAATCCCTTTGGACATATCTGTCTGGAACTGCAATTATCTCAGATTGCTCAGTTGTTATGCACAGGTTGAAGCTTGAATATCTGCCAAGTACTAGGTCCAGTTGACAATGAGGTTTGTGAATCTTAGGAATTGAAGCTGCAGATGGGTTTGAAGGTATAGCTTTTTGCCATACAAAATTGAGTGACAAGTCTACAGAGCACATTATTACTGGCTGCCTTTCACTTTCAGTCAAAAGTGTGGCATACTGAAAAACTGCAATATGAAGAGTTGATTAGAGTCTACAAGGTAATATTACACTTTGCCATTATGTAAATGCAAGGTTTTTGTACAGTACACAGATTGAACTGCATAAGCTTTTTAAATGGGTTGCCCTGTGTCTGTATCCTTACCTAAAATGTGTTATCACAGCAAGAAATTGATCAGGGTAATCTCACTGGCCTTTTCATTTTTGTAGTTGTGCTTTCCTCTCTGAGCAATCTGCTGCATTTTGGATTGTATTGGAGTGAGAACAAAGCAAAGAATCCTGGTGGAACCAAGCACAAGAGTGTAAGAAAGACAAGGATTTTGTTGTGTGCATGCAAATGTGAAACTTTTAATTCCTCACTGCTCTCAACCGTGGGTCATGCACGCATTAGATGCTTCTATGCACCTGGATAATGAGGATGAAATTGACACATTCATTTTGAATTGCTGAAGAAAGGGGAAAAATCTTGTTTTTCAGCAAAATGGTGTTAGTTCAAAAATATCTAAACCATCACAAGAATTTGCTTTATCTTCCACACCATTTCTGATGCTTGTAGCCACTTCACTTTGCTGGCCACACTGACTACTACATATGCTCTTTCCATACAAGACTCTTCTTCCAACCCATCTCCAACCCTCCAATGCCCCCATCCAGAGTAATTGATAGTTTGAAAGCACAAACCATTCCTGAAATCTTAAGAAAAGTTATGATTTTACATTTCAAACCAAAATGGGAAATCCAAGCTTTGAATTGCATTCTAAATTAAATGCATCAGTGTAGTCTTAACACCTTAAAAATATTTTACTTAGCTTTCTGCCATGGCATTTATCTCTCAATGCGTGTTGTGTAATCTTACAAGTGAACTTCCAATTTCATCTCCCTTTCATGCTCATCCCAATTTCTGTTATGCACCAACTTTCCCATAGACAGACACTCTAGAGATATATACCATGCATATCCTTGTGTGGACAAAACTGTCATACCTTTCCTTCCTGCTGGATAACTTCTTGGAGTCAGGTCTCACACATGGGAATGGCATGGAATTTGGCTATGCTTGTTTGCATCGTGGTAGGTTAAGGCCCTCCTCCTGCACAGTAGTGCATAGCCTATTGCCACCGTAAAGTGACCAGAAACTCCACCATAGATGACTCCACATGATAAGCTGTGCAGCGGCATTTGTAGTCTGTTGCATTGATTATGCTCTTCTCTCTCAAGCCCTTACATTGCCATTCTAGAGCAGCTGAAGGAGAAAGCAATGCAATCCTCTTCCATCATTTCTATTGCAGGCAATTTATTGCCTACATTTGATAAGGATTGTTGAATCTTGCAACCCGATTTAAATCCAATTCTTTTTCCGCTGACTTCAAACCACAGGAAAATGAGCAAAACAATGGTGACATGCATCACTGCAATGTGCTTTGAATTTACAAATCCCATTTACTTCCACTGATCTGCAAACTATAGCCACTTGCACTACAATATACCTTTTTTGTCCATGCAATTGAATTCCCCATCAAATTAGCATTACTCTGCTTTGAATTTGAAACCAATTTCCTTCCAATGATTTTTCATACCATCATCAAACTAGTGGCAGCTGGAGCCATGCTCTTTTTTATGTTCAAATTCAGATAGCCCCATTGAAAAGGTGGGATTTTCCCCATTTTTCCCATTCATGCTTATCTCTAAAATTACTTTTTTCTCCTCCAGCATATATATCTTTCATGCTGTTTTCATTGTTCTACACCACTGTATCATATAACATCAACCTTCCAAAGACCCCTCCCACAACTCTTTCATTAAAAGGCAGTCAAAAACATTTCCTCTTCGTGTGGCATCAAGTGAATTTTGTTTGTTTGCAACTTCAATTTCTGCACAACTATTTTCTATTGCACTGAATTCACAAAACTTCAAGTCAAGTGGTCGTATTTGACCATCAAAAAAATTTCTTGGCAATTGTAAAGGAAATCCTAGTGATTGTAATTACAAATCTCTAATTAAATATTAAATATGAATTCCTTTGTTCTGAATACAACAAGAATGACCATTTGTCAAGCCTAGATTTTGCAATATCCAATAGTAAAGTAATATTGGCTTTTCCAAAAGCGGACTTTGCGATCACATGTATCTTCATCTTTTTAACTTAGAACATGTTGTAGCATCTTCATGGTTTGTCTCTTGAACATGAGTTCTTGTTGAGGACATAAAGGACCTGTGTCACCCAAAATTGGTGAGAATTCAACTCTTCTGCTTCTTTAAGGACATTCATTCCTGCTCAGAACCTTTAGAAAGGGAAGGGACCAATTGAGAAGAAAAAAAACGTTTAGTAGCTGTGTTCTTCACAAGAGAATCCAGTGCTCAAATACAAGAGCAAAATGATTACTACTATGCTGACTGATTACCCGCTGAGAAGAATACTTGGGGAACTAATGAACTGACTGACCAAGAATTCAATCCAAAACCACAACCCCATCAAATTCTGATTCCCAACTCAAAATGTCAGAAGGTGTTCCCCAATGAACTCTCTCTTTCTCTCTCTCTAAACCCTAAAATCTCTCTACCTACTTACCTGTCAACTTTGATGGAAAAGACAAAACCGATTTTTCCATCCACAGCTCCCACATGGTGTTTGTTATAATACAGAAAAAAAAGCAACCAAGTCTGAACTGTAAATGACATTAATGAGTAACAATTCTTTTAGTCCCATGATCCCCCACACCCAGTATCATGTGAAAATTTTGCCTCAACTGGGATGTATGCCATTGTGGCTGCTGCTGTTGCTGTCATCATTGCAGCCAGATCTTACAGTTCAAAAATTTGGAGAATTTTGAAAAATCATCCACCCCTGCACATCATATCATTGGAAATTTGTCAAACATTGATGATGTACAAATTAGATGCAATCACCTTCAGAACTTTTGTACATGCAGTTCAGAGCTAAGCTGCAAACATACACCATGCACTGTGGGGGAGTTTTGATTAGGAGGCAACTCTATCATTGAGGTTTAGAGGGAGTATTAGAATTAACAGCAGATTCTGAGAATTGAGTGTGCAAAATCATCCAAGCAATTTTCACAAGAACTGAGACTTTTTCTCTTACAGTTGATATGGTAAGTGGAAGAGATGAATGTAGTTAGTACCTGCTGTAGCTTGCTCCTGCACAATTGACTAAAGCCAGGGTGAATGATTGGAAGTGAGGTCACGTGGAGCAACCTGTGCCATTGCCAGTGCTTGCAAATCCCCGCAGCACCAAGGTTTGCACATCTGTTGACAATGGCAAGCTTCTTCCACCAGTTGCTGACCCTCCTAGACCCTGTACAGTCTTCTCCTTTTCCAAAACAGACAACGAACCTTCACTGGCTGAATCAGGTATGCTGGCTGCAGGCCGAGGTGAGTAAGTTGTGGACCATGACTTGCCATGTGATCCAGCCAATGCCAGAATAGCCTCTGCCTGCACAAGGGCTTCTACCACTTCAGCAAGCTGGAAGATGGTCTAGAAGTAGATTCATCATCTTCTGCTTATGCAATACCCAACAACAGCAACCCATGAAGATATCAATCCACCTCAACCAGGAACACAAGAGTACAACATTTTCCAATCATTCACAATCTTCAAACCCATTAGTACTGTTCTGAGACGCCCACTGTGCAAAATTGCACTCCAGGAAGATCACAACTACTTATACATTCTCTGGTCACCCAAACAACAGAGAATCCACATGCAAAATGGGAAGAACATGTAGGTTACATTGACATAGCCATGGCTCACTCTCAGATCCAATCATGTGGCCCTATAAAGAACTAATGTCACACAATTGTAGCTCCTTATCCAAAGCACACCCAAAAAGAATAATAGCTTGCTATACACAAACATGAGTGATACAGTGATCATCACATTGTTGCTCAGGTGGTCAGATATGCCTTCATGAACCTTACCTTGTCAGAAGGCACTTCATCAAAAACATGAGCCTGCCCACCATAGAATATAGTAAGCTGTCGACTGGCTGGTGGTGTACCCTGCCGGCTGTAGTGCACAAAAAAAAAGGAAGAGAAAAACCAGGCAGGTAGGAAGGCATTAGGAATTATTCCTTGAACTAAACACCTGATAGAATTCTCACACAAAGAAACAATGTGAAGAAATGCAAGCAATGGGGAATGTGGAGAACAAGACTCACGTTTGGGGCAGCATTGGCTCTGATCCACCACTCAGGGTGGAGTTCATTGGTCTCCGGGGTAATAGAGGAGGAGGACCATTGGATCCAGCAGGCACCACTGGAGTGGCGGGATTGTTGATGAGCCCTACAAAAGGTGAGCCTTTGAGACCAGTACGGGATCCTTCATCAGCAGCAGGGCGAGTGATGGGTGGAGACATTCCACTGTTGTCCCTTGAGGAAACCACAGCAGCAGCAGCTCTCTCTTCCCTTTCTGCACAAGCACCCAGGTGACTGATCCGTGGCAATTGCAGCCCTGAAGAATTACTCTGCTGCAAGAGCTTGGGACTTTCCAGCTGCTTCATGGTTGCAGTTCTGTTACAAATATCAGCGGCAGATTTGTTGGTAGGTTGCTGCTGCAGCCATGGAGGACTGACGCTCGACAACCGAGGAGGCTGCATTGACAAGCGCAGGTCATCCAGAGATGGCACAATTTCCTCATACTTTTGCACTTTCTGCTGATCAAAGCGTGGCATCTGCAACGACAATGGCCAGCAGTCATGGCTACTGGACCAAGGCAAATGCAACTCCATTGCAATGCAATTGCATCAGTGAGGCTTCAGACACAAGCGCAGATCAGCAGATCGACAAAAATTTCCAGTGCATTAGATCCTTCCATCGGAGCTTGGACAAGAGTTAAATGAAGCACCTTTTGAGGAGGACGAGAGTTCTCGATTGCCTGCACACTCATATGCAAGCGCTCCTGCAGAGAGTCTCCAGTACCGGAATAGTCCCTCTTGTTCGAGACTTGACTGCCTTCGAAACCCGGCTTGCAGAAAGCACTCCGGATACCATGGTGTTGAAGAGAACTTGTTGTATTACATCTCTGCCAGCCAACTGCAGACAGAAGCAGCAAAAGACCGATCAGAAGACATCGCCGAAAGAATCAAATTCACCTGAAGGAGAGAAAAAAAATGAGGCAAGCTTACTCTCTCACCAGAACAAGGGTCTGAGGAGCTTGGAAGCGCAAGGCAGGACGGGGGAGAGATGTATCCCGGGGCCGAGGAAGTTTCAAAGCGGGCGGTAGTTCCTGAGGATGCTCTGGTTGCAAAGGTCTCGACATCGCCTTGGGAATCGAAGGCAGTTCCGCTACTCCTTGAAGCTCCTCTGACTACATCCGTGGTGCTGATGTTGAACTCTGGCTGCTGCTGCTGCTGCTGTTTGGACAGTGGGCTGCCGCGGTCAAGTCCAAGAAAATCGCGAAAAACAGGTTGATCTTTCTCCGCCATCACAAGAGTCATTGTCGATGCGTGTAACATGAGGCCTCAAAGCTCATCACATGTAAGGCACGGCTGTAACTTACGGAGACGACTACTCTGCAAATGCAAATGCAAAACAAAGACCTCCTGTTGCGTAGGTATCGAGCTTATTACTGAAGCTTTCTTCCAAATTCCCCCGCAACGCAAGTAGCAGATGCCTGATGTACGATTTGCACTTGTGAATCTTCAGTTTCAAAAGGATGACGATGACCACATAACGGTGATCCTCAAACCAGGAAGGAAGGCGAAAGAAGGAAAGAAAGCAAGCTACGAGAGAAGATAGAGAGACAGAGAGACGACGCGCCCCGATGACCGTCTTCTTACTCACAAGACTCACACGACAAGACAACAAAACAAAATAAAACTGAATGTCACAAGAGGGATTACAAAGAGGAGGCTAATATTGAACTCTATTCTTCGCATTCCCTCAAATTTACTCTCAAATCAGGAATTGAAAAAGCCCTCCAGAACAGAAAAATACACACACACACACACACACACACAAAACAAAAACAAATCAAAAGAATTATTTTTAGAAAGCCGGCAGACAATAACAACTTCCCCTCTTCTCTAGAAACCACACAATGAGAGGGGAAAAAAAAAGGAAGAAGAAGACGAAAAGCCTCTGCGACACTCGCTCTTTCTCCTGTTCCTCCCTCTTGGATACTGCTGCTGAAACCAAAGATATCGCCACTAGGTACTCACTCTCTCTTGGTCATCAAATGAGCATCAAAAACCAGGATGATAATGTTAACGATGATGATCTCTAGCACCAAAGCAGCAGGAGAGACAAATCCTGAATTCCACCGCAATCAATTTGTTGCCGCTCCTTCTCCTCCTCGTCCTCTGTTTACTCAAAGCACGCACATCTGAGATCTCACAACACACACCTCGCACTTGCTCTGCGTCCCTCTCTCTTCCCTTCCTCTCTGTCTCTGTCTCTCTCTCTCTCTCTCACAGTGCGTGAGTGGGGGAAAGAAGAGGGGAGAGTTTTGTAAAGGGCGATTCATAGCGCATTTTATTCCCCCATTTGTTAACTCGTTGCATGACCTTGGGGCTTTATGATTGGCCCGTTTCTGACAAAAACACATCCCCCCCCCCCACCCAAACACCCCCAAGAAGAAGAAAAAAAAGAAAAAAAATACCCCCACATCGCCCATGGCCCGTTATTATGTATTGAAAACCAAGAACAAGCATTTTTTTTCATTTTTTTTTCCCTTTTTTTTTCCCTCTGTTCCTTTGTTTCTTTCTTTTTGTTGGATTATATAATACCTTAAAGAGTTTTTTTTTTTTTTTTTTTTTTTTTTTTTTTTTTATTTTTTTTTTTTTTTTTTTTTTTTTTTTTTTTTTTTTTTTTTTTTTGCTTTTTCTTTTTTGTGTCATTGAAAATTTGGTGAGTTTTATTTTCCCCCATAACTTAGCAAAATAATTAGTTGAATTTGCAATTTATAATTAAAATCAATTCCCCCTTTTTTCCCTCTTTTTTCCCTTTCTTTCTTTTTGTTGGATTATACAAAGTCTGTTTTATTTCAATTTCATGACATATTAGTTTTTTCCCCAAGAAATTAGCATAATTAGTTGAATTTGCACTAGAAAAACACAAAAGATTTCCCCCTTTTATTCTCTCTCTCTTTTCTTTTTTTTCCAAATTTCATGATATTGATCATTTGGTGAATTTTTTTCCCAAGAAATAGCAAAATTATTAGTTTAATTTGCACTAAATAAACACAAAAGTTTCCCCCTTTTGTTTTTTTGGTTCAATTATACAGGCATTTTTTCATTTAAAAACAATTTCCAAGAAATTAGCATAATTAGTTGAATTTGCACTAGAAAAACGAATAATTCCCCGGTTTTTGTTTTTCTTTCTTTCCTTCTTTCCTTTCTTTTGGTGTTGGATTATACATTGTATTTTGTCTTTTCAAATTTGGAGAATGTTTTTGCAAGAAATTGTCATAATTACTTGAATTTGCACAAGAAAGAATAAAAAAATTTCCCTAGTTTTTTCTTTTTCTTTGTTGGATTAGACAGGATTTTTTTCTTCTGTCAAATTTCTGACATTCAAAAATTGGAGAAATTTCCATAAAAAAATTAGCAAAATTAATTGAATTTATATAAGAAAAACAAAAATTTCCCATTTGTTGAGAAACTTTTGAAGAAATTAAAAATCTCTAGAATTTTGGATACTTGTTTTGTAATAACACTTTGGGGATTGACAAACTATGTGAGCCAAAGTGTGTGTGTGTGTGTGTGATTTTTTTTTAAAATTATTTATTTATTTTATTATTTATTTTTTTGGGGGTGTAGAATGTGTTTTCTTTGGGAAAACATGGTCTCTTTTGTGAAATAAAAACTTGAAAAAAAAACCAACAAAACCAACACTACCCGGTACGGTAGTTTACAGCTACAACAATTTTTGCCAATGAATTTTCATTATAATTTATAATTTAATAATTCCAATATCCATGTCATAATTTTAGGTGTAGTTACACAATGTACATAGGTTATTATGAGAAATTTCTAGCATCATAATTTGTTTACTTTAATGTCTCGAAAGTTCCCTTTGGTAAACTTTACACAAATCTTCATATTTTGTGATTTGATTATTTGACACGATCAATTGTTATGTATATTTCTTTTTCAAGTTTATTTTTTATTTTTATTTTTATTGTATAGTAGGTAAATTATATCTTTTCATTTTTATTCTTGAAAATGTTTGGTTTTTTTTTTTGCTTTATAAAAAAACCCAACTTTCTTTTTCATCCAATACTTTTTTTTAATGTAAAAAAAATAAATTCAAGTAGAACCTTTTTCTTTATGTAATCTAAGTGGATTATTAATTTAAAGTTTTCAACGATAATTTTTGTCTTGACAATTGGTAGATATGTTATTTCAATGGATTTTTAAATAAACCCTAAACCCTAAAAACCTAAAAATCATAAATAAGTCCTATAATTTAACTACATAAGTGTAAGAGTGTTCATGCCCAAGAACTTGAATGGGTTATATAATTTATTTAAATTTTTGAGTATTCAAACTTTCCCAAAATGGATTTGAAAGTGGACATGCTTACTAATGCAAACTTCCCCTACTTGGCATAAATTTGTTGAAGTTTGGTTATGGAATTTATTCCTTTGTCTTCTCGGTCCTTTTGAGTTTAATTGAATTTTGATTCAAGAATGTTTGTTTTGACAAAACTTATCTCTTGTTTTGTCAAGTCTATTACAAATCTTAGGTTCAAAATTTTCAAGTTTGTTCTTAATGTGAACCATGGTCAATCATGTCTAAGAATTATTTGGAATGTACAATTTGATTGTCAATTTCCTTCACGAAGTCCATGTAACACCTTAATTAAGTAGACCAAAAAAAATTAGAATTTTTAATATCTTTTTAGGAAACTCATGTTTGAAACTTGGAATTCTATTTTAGGTTTTTAGAAGCTTTGTAAGTGTCATGACTTTCTAGGACAACGTATTAAGTTTAATTATATTCTTGATATTTTAGACTTAAATTCTTCCAATTTTTTTTTTAAAAATTATAAAAAGGTTCTTGATGTAAAACAAGTCCCACAACTTAGTAGTGTGTACACCTTGAATTAGATCTCACAAAGAACACTTCACATTGTCTACGCTTGGAACAAATTTGCTCCAACTCATTATTACAATAAAAGCTATTAAGAAAAAAAAATGCATAACATGTAATGAACTTGGGCTCTACATTTGCTTCACACTATGAGTGATAATCAAATATTTTATTTTCTTCTTGTTTTTTATATGGCTTTCAATAATTCATCATCATTATATCAATGTTAAATTTAATTTGATTCAATATACATTTCATGGACATGAAAAGACAACATGTTTACCCTTTTTTTTTTCATATTCATGTTGATGGGTAGGGAATAGGAGTGAGATAATTATTACAAAAGAAATGAAGTACTTGTTTTTAGAATTGTCATTGGAACTGTTTGAGGAGGACCATATAATAGACTTCAAAAAAATCACCCATATATTAGTTCCTCAAAAACTTTTGTCATTGAAATTCTTCAAAATTTATTGTCAATATAACTAATATTATTGATTTTTCTTTCATAGTTTTTCTTTGGTCTTTTTTTTTTGGGTGGGGGGCATGGCCTTGTCATTATAGTAGGTTTTTCTAAGGGGGTTTTTTTTTTTGGTGGTATTCTAATTAAAAAATTAGGTATTTTTAAACAAGCTAGCAACATGGTTAAGTCTTATTGGGTTAATTATTGTATCTTTGGACCAATTAAATATGAGAGCAATATCATAACAAATAATCGAATATTGTTAAAACATTAATTATTGTATCTTTCAAAATTGTGAAATCTGTTTTGCCTCTATTTTTTTCTATTTTTTCTCAAGAGTAAATGCCTTTACATTTCCTTATTCATATATTAGAAAGCCTCCTTCAACTTAAACATTTTTATATATCCCTTTCATTGTTATTATTCTTGTCAAATTTTTTTTTTAAAAATTTGAGGAATAACTTAGGAGAACATGATATCGTAATCTAATGCATACATCATAGTTCATATCAATAATTCATTCACCCAAGTTGTATGGGATGGATGAAAATTCAATTGTTTTGTTTAATATTTTAAAGGTTTCATAACTGGAGAAGCCTTTCAAATTGTTAACTTTAAAAATATTATGATCTCAAATATAAAAAACCTTGTTATTCCTTGTTAACATATAGATTAAGGTCCATCCACTAATTAAACCCAATTGGGCTCCACACTAGTGCATACTACTAGTGATGGGTAATTGATTAAAAAAATGAATTGATTTTATGAAAATTAAATTCCATTCCATTCAAATGAACATATTCGATGACATTGCATGCAACTTGAATTGAACAATAATAATTCAAATTTAGTTGAAGAGAAATGAAGTGTAAATTGATGTGAAAGATACTGAAAATATATGCTTATGATTATAGTGTTGAAACAAAAAACTTTAGAAAGACAAAGATTTAAAACAACACGTTTCCATTCCTCCATACTTGGGAATTGATTAAATAGGAACTTTTGAAAAATTAATTTATGAAAGGTCGTCATTGGAATTTTATACATTTGTCCCAAATTTTTTATTTTTTAAGTTATTGGAATAGCGTCATTGGCAAGGACCCTAATAGATGGTGAAACATTTGAATGGATTGTGGTCTTCTTTTAGATTCTTACTATAGTTGACAACCTAGATAGCATCTTGGTATAAGTATTTGTATTTTCTTCTTTCAAAAAATTGCAAAAAAAGACCTTCAAAAGAACCTTCTTTAATGCGATTTTATCTTTTTTGAAAAAACATTCATCAAGACCAAAAAAATCCTTGACTAAAATTTTTGTCCAATTTATAATGATGAATATCACCATCAACTTGTTTTGCTAAAATATGAATGGCCTTTCCTCCAAATTCCCATATACAAATAGGTACACTTTGTGAGAAGAAATCCTAATTAGTGTTTGTATTTTCAATTTTGTGACATAGACAAGATGGCAATCGTCCATAAGCTGATTTAGCTAAAATTGGATATTAACAAAATATGAAAGGGAAAAAAATAAACATCATTATATATCTTTTCTTACTTACTTGAACCATGTATATAATTTTAGCAATTGAAGAAGTTTTAAAGATTTTTTTTGTTTTCAGGTGTATTTTTTCAAAGAATCATTGAGTTTGCAATGTAAAATTTCCTAAATTTTGCCCCAAAAAAAAGGCTGGTCCAAACTCATGGAAATGCACACTTGAGAAATTACTAATTGACTAATGCAAGCACATGTATGATAAACACAATGAAAGATCATTTAGGTATTTCAACCTAAATGAGGTGTAACATATGATGCAAATTTTTTCTAAACGTGCCATAGTATGTTTAGGAAAAACATTAAACCTAAAGTTTACTATGTAATTGTAATTAAATAGCTTTTGGTTAATTGTAGTTTAGTATTATGTTCTTGCCCAAATTAGATCAACGAGTGCACCTTGTTATACATTCCCCAAATCCTAACACCTCAAACAAGGTGGAAGATTTTGGAGGTTTTGGGTTTTGGGTATTAAGGATCAAACAATCACTCTTGACATCATAGCCACTTGCCCCTTGCATGCCCCCAAACTTCAGAAATGTTGGTTGGAAATGCCACATAGTCTTTTGAAACATTCATAAATAAAGGTCATCAAATAAATTCATGCTTGTGTTTAGCTTCGATACCATGCCACAATTATAGAAAGGCCACTCGTTTAGTATGATAAGTGGAAAAGGAGGAAGTGGCTAATGACACTTAAATTAGAAGTGGGGCACATATGACTAAGATTATCTTACGGTCTTTAGTGCATAACTTTAGAAATCATTGTAAAGGTCTCATTGGAATGATGGTTTGCAAAGACCATTTGTAACAAACATATTCAAATTATGTTACTTGAAATTGGGGAAAATGAAGAATAGTCTTCCAACATTCTACCCAAATTTGTAACATATTGCAATAACATAGAAAGAGAGAGATAGAGAGAGAATAGTGATCATTAAAGGCAATGAAGAAAGGGAAAATAAAGACAAAGTAAATGCTTCACACAACCCATTTTGGGTTATGAATTAAAATACTCATATAAAGGTAACCAACAAGTTTTGGTGTATATTTCATACTTACAAGTTACCTTATAAATGTAAAGGCTTATATCATTATGGATTCCTTAATCCAATTGCAATTTCAAACTTTGAATAACCTTTTCTTTTTTTTCTATAAAGCAATTCTATTGGGTTGGTTATCATTCATGAATTAAATAAACCATACACATAAAAAACTACTTAAACTCAAATACTAGAGCCCTTTTTTTTAACAATTCCATTGCATAGCAAATACACTTTGTTGTTGGCCTTGATTACCAAGGCAAGGATATGGTGTTTAGATTCATTATAGAGTATAGTAGCCTAAGGGATTTTGGCCCCTAGCTAATAAATAATAGGTCTAGTATTTTTAAATGAGGATTTTTGAAAAGATGATATTTTTGGCTTGTGTTGAAACTTGAGATTAGTTATAGAGTTATGACATCTTGAAGGATTTTGGTTTCTTTTAGAGGATTTTTTTGAAGACTATATTTTTGCATGGTGAAATATTTTTGAGTTTCCATAATTCTTGTTTTGCCTTAAGATCCATTTAAAAATGTAAATGGCAAGGCAACAGTGTGACACACCCTTTGTTTGCAGTTGTAGTGTCCTTATTTTGAAGTTTTTTTTTAAAAAAATATTTTATTTTATTTTTATTTAGGGGGTGGTGGAGATTGGGGAAGGTGATCTTAGCAAATACTTGTAGAGAAGCTTAAGTATTTTTAAAATAAATATTAAATCACCTAAGTACTTGTTGTGGGCAGCAAAGGTTTTGACATTTCTTTGTCCCATTCAGCACTGGCTTTTCTGTAAGGGGAAGGGGGGAGGGAGGGGGGAAGCTCAATCATGTTCTACTTTATTCCCCCATTCATACCAAATACACTGCACAAGGTGACTTTAGCATGTTCGAGGGGAGATTTTGTTTGTTGCCTCGTGTACTTGATGGGTGTATTTGTAACAACAACACTATTCTTTTGGCTTGTACTTGGGTTGGTAGAGGAGACAAAGTGTACCACCATAGTCTTCTTTGTTGCGATGCATATAATACAAAACAACCCCATATTTGCCTATATTGCACCACACGAATACATTGTTTTTTTTTTTCCTCCCCTTAAATGTAAGGAATTAAAAAGCCCACGAAGTGGTTTTAAGTCTCTAGTAGTGTGCCACATACGAGTTGATACATGCCCCTCCAACAACAACAAAAGCAATTGACACATATGCTTACACGTTCCCTTACAATGCACATAACAAAAGGGGCGGGCGGGCGGGTGGGGTGGGGTTCAAAAGTTGTTTAAACTACGAAAAGCTTTGGGTTTAGGTTGAGAATTGGCTAGTATTTGTGAGAATTGCTTGTTAGGCACCACCCCCAACACAACCCTCTTTACTCTCACCAATTGGGAATGGTTATAGCACTTAATTTGTAATGCCCATTTAGCAATCTCTCATGAGAATTTTGAGAATTCAAAATTCAAAATTTCCTCTCTATTTAATTATTT
>Ga0116229_10000600_pt1 | contig 49569 bp, 38 predicted proteins | sample S1TSphgellanicum_3_FD_87313 | JGI IMG/M metagenome (GOLD analysis project Ga0116229, IMG submission 87313) | Host-associated microbial communities from peat moss isolated from Minnesota, USA - S1T2_Fc - Sphagnum magellanicum MG | ecosystem: Host-associated > Plants > Peat moss > Unclassified... | reverse complement strand
CAATTTACTAACTGCAGAGCTGGCTGTGAATGGGATAACCTTGTCCAGTTTACTAACTGCAGAGCTGGCTGTGAATGGGATAACCTTGTCCAGTTTACTAACTGCAGAGCTGGCTGTGAATGGGATAACCTTGTCCAGTTTACTAACTGCAGAGCTGGCTATGAATGGGATAACCTTGTTCAGTTTACTAACTGCAGAGCTGGCTGTGAATAGGATAAGCTTGTCCCGTTTACTAACTGCAAAGCTGCTGTGAATGAGGATAACCTTGTCGAGTTAACTAACTGCGAAGGTCCTTCTTCTCTCCTCCGCCTCTTGACTCATGTCCTGCTTCCTGCCTCCTGCTTGTCTCGTCTCTTCTCTCGCGACGACACTAGTGTCTTTCCTGCCATGATTCTGGCTGGAGTAGCGACAAAAAATTTTGTTGTTGTTGTTATTGTTGTAGTTTCCGACACTGCATGAGAAGTCGTATGAACTGTGTAAGAAGAAGAAGAAGAAGAAGAAGAAAGGGTTTGACGAGTAGCAGCTTGGTACTCGTACAAGGATCAAAGGATCAGTCAAAGGGAGAGAATCTGCAAGCAGACGTATCGTGTTGTTGCAGCGCTTGGGATGGTTCCTTTTTTTATCAGAATTTTTCGATGATCTGAAGAATTTCATGGCGGCTTGCTAGACTGTAGCGCCATAGAAGTTGCAAATTGACAATCTTGAGCAAATTCTTGTGCAGGTTGTGGTGGTGGTGGTGGTGGCTGCAAGGAGTTAAGACGTTGGGTTTGTGACCTGCTACTAGCTGCTACTAGCAGGTCAAGGATCATGGTGCCTGGTTCATGTAGTCGAGGAGGAACAAGAACAAGAACAAGAAGCAGAAACTGCAGCTAAATTAGCTTTGGGTTGGAGGTTTTTTGTAGAAATTCAAAGTAGTTTCATGGTCTTTGGATCCCTAGCCCAACACTTATCAGAATTGGGACTAGACTGAATCTTCTTCTGGAGGTGATGATCAGAGCTCAGTTGTTGTCAGATGAGAATGGTATCGGGACTCCTGCATGCAAGCAAGCTTGACAGTTATGACTGCTGCATGAGCGGCCGGTGATCATTCTTCATACATGTGAATGATCTGCATGCAGAAACAGGTAGTAGTATGTATGTGCGGCGCTAGCTTGCTTCTCACAAATGATATAGAGAACTGGCAGTGATGATGATCAGAAAGCCGGATTTGCTGAAGCTGCTGGAGCTGAGGCTGCTTGTAATAGTGTAGCACGCAATCTGGTGCTAATGACCTGCAGCTCGCGGATAAGCAGGAGTAGCTGCTGCTGAGGTTCATGACATGAGATCGACGGTGGCATAAGAATGAAAAGCTCACTGGATGCGACGATCAAGCTGCGCTGTTACAGTAGTACTAGTAGGCTTGATTGCTCAGCTGATGGTGTAGTAGCAAACACTTGCAGTTCAGCTCGTGTAGAATTTGCACGGCTTCTTCTTCCATTGCAACAGAGGACTCTAGGAATATGATCGACAGCAGCAGTTCACGAATTGGTGGCGGTGTAGTGGGGAACTTGGGATCAGTCGGATCACGTCTTCTTCTTCAGATCATGAGCCAGATTTGAGGATGCCGGCCGCGAGGGAGATTAGCGGCGGGGGCGGGGACGGGATAGTGCAGCAGCAGAGGTCAAGAAGAAGAAGAAGAAGAAGAGTTAGTCGATCTGCATCATGGGTCCTGCAGTACCCGCGATGCATCTGCAAAGGAGCTGCAGGTTTACTTCCTTCATGTCACACCAATTGCAACCCCTTCCGTTACTTTGCGGTGCGATTTGGATGCGTGCTAGTCGGCCTGGGGATCGCCCTCGTCATCGGCGTCGTCCTCTTCAATAACTCGCTGCAATCCAGCCGCCAGGAATTCGAGCTCAAGTGCGACAACATCAAAGAGGTTCGTACTGCAAACCCTCCCATGACTCTAGAAAAGCTCAAGAACTTTGATGGTTCCCAGAGCTCTCTCTCTCCCTCCCTCGGCCGTGATGATGGGTACTCTCGAGACCCAAAAAAAGGTCTTGAAGCTTGGTATGCGTTTCAGAGCAAGAAGCAAAAGATCTTTGACGTGATGCATGCTGCCATGCACACTGTTCTGCCTGCCTGCAGATCCTGAGTTCCGAGGTAGAGAACAACTTGAACGCGTCGTTCGTGATCTTGGGTCTGGTAGCAAGCGTCCCGAATCTGAACGAGAGTGTATGGACGACTTTCACCAGTCAGACTCTCTTCCTCCGACCCAATGTGCAGACTCTCTTGTACTGCCAGCGAGTGCTGGCCGAAGACAGACCCAGCTTCGAAAAGGATCACAACGGGAGCATCCTCTACATCTTGCCCAACGGCACATTGGAGGTATGCCCTTACAACGCCACCGCCACGGAGTACGCGCCCGTGGTGTACGAAACCCAGGATGAGCATCTTTACCTGGTGGACATTGCTTCCTACCCAATCTTGCAGATGGCCTTGTTCTCCGCCCGCGACAGCGGCGTCTTCACCTTGTCGCCTCCTAGCTTGTTTCTTGGCTCTTGGCAGATGGGTGCCTACCTCGCTTACTACGGACAAATCGACCCCACCACTCTCACCAGCAACTCCCAGCGCATGCAAGCTTGTCGGGGTTATGTCGCCACAGCTCTCAACATCACAGACGTCTTTGGTGTTGCACTCTCAAGGTTTTATCAGCTTTTCTCTCTCTCTCTCTCTCTCTCTCTCCATTCTTCCTCTTTTTGCACAAGACTTTCTTTGCCCACAGAATCATCTCTTCAATTTCCAGAAAACAAATGGAAGCTTGCATAGTCAGGTTTGACAGTATGATCGTCATGTCCAGAGGACCCATGATGTCTTTGTTGACAATCTCAGATTAGGGTTTCAAGAGAGAACATCAAGCAATTGGGTCCCAGTCTTTTCTTCTTGTTCTTGATCCAGGTTCTGTTGCAGGTATGCAGATGATGCGGACATGGACGTGGTAGCACTCTATGTTGCAGATCCAAGTGCAGGGTTGAACACATACTACAACTGCAGCTCCAATGTTACCTGTGCATTGCCTTTATATGATCCAGCTAGTAGGGGAAAAGACAACAGTGAGATCTCTGTGCCCTGGACTTATGGCACACAGAATTTTGAGCTGCAGTGCTTGTCCAAGCATAACCTCAAGCTTCTGGCACTGCGGACCATCATTGCTTGGCCCCTTCTCATGGCTATAGTTGTCGTCTTCTGTTCCGCAATCGTCTCCCTGGTGCTCAAGAGAATGAATACTATTGAGAGAGATGTGGCTACCATGGAGAAGATGAATGCAGATCTCACAGCTGCTAAAATTGCGGCTGAAGCTGCAGATAAAGCCAAATCAAGCTTTCTTGCCACGGTTTCTCATGAGATAAGGTGGGTGCACCGCTCTCCATGAACTGTGATGCCCCAAACCCTATTACCAAATTAGTGGGGGGACCAGTGCAAGTCTTAAAAGTCTTCAGGAGATTGATTTTGCAGAGGAGAAGATACCTACATTTGAATTGAGGTAGTGGGTCACAGAAAGCAATGAGTCCTGACGTGCACTAAGAAAGTTAGGCAAATCATCACACAGTCTACTGTCTGATTTGGGTGTGTCCATTTCTTCTTTTGTAGTTGTTGTTCAAGAGCTTCCATGCTGATGGGTTTTTTTTGGGTGTTATGTGACCCACTTGCAGAACTCCCATGAATGGAGTCATTGGTAAGCTCATACATGGTCCCATGACAAGATGCTGAAACTTGAAAAGTTCCTCCATAATATCTACTGTGCAGTGAAGAAACTTTGTGGGTTACTAGGTTAAACTTTTCACTTGCATTTCTCCAGCATGTTTTGGAATCTCTTTTCTAGCACTGCCACACTTGCTGATGGACATGGTAAATTGGAGAAAAGTTCCTAAGCATGCAGTTAGCTTGGAGAGGTTGAGACCATTTTGTTTGGTGAAGTTCCTGTAGTTGTAGTATATTATGTCGTTGACCTAAGCCCAGTCAAACATGTTACAACTGACATCAAGATATTGTCTGGTGTGATTGCTTCAGGAATGACAAATCTGTTGATGGGGACAGAGCTTACAGCACAGCAGCTTGACTATGTCAAGATTGCTCAAGCAAGTGGGAACACACTTCTGTAAGTTTTTTATCTTGTTCTAGCTGAGCACCAACCTTTCACATTCCACAGATAGTTGAGATCCAGGAATGATTCTTGTCAAATTCCTATCTAGTATGCTGGTTGCTTCTGGCAACTTTTTATTCTCAGACTTGTGTAATGGGTTCTGGGTTGCAGGGCACTGATTAATGATGTACTGGATCTATCAAAGATTGAAGCTGGAAAGATGGAAATAGAATGTGTGCAATTTGACATACGAAATGAGATTGACATTGTGCTCTCAATGTTTGATGAGAAAGTGCTCCAGAAGCAACTCGAAGTGGCTGCACTGATTCATGATTCAGTGCCACCCTCTTTGATGGGTGACCCTGGACGGATCCGCCAGGTGAGCCAAGTTTCTTCATTTCTGGACCTGACTTGTTGAGAGATTCCATACTATGGCTAAAGAGAGCTTTTAGGGTGGTAGACTCATTGAAGGTGGGTGGCATGTACCACACGAGAAGAAATCAACATGATGTCTGCACAAATGATGACAATGTCAAAGAAAGAAAGTATTTTTTGCATTCCAGAAGAAGATCATGAGGAGCTCTTTACATGAGATTTTGTGTATCAGGATTCTAACTAGATGGTGTTTTGTATAGGTTTTGATCAACCTTGTTGGCAATGCCATGAAGGTAAAACTCTCATATGGCTCCATACTCAATGATCAAAATCTATGTGAATTCTAAGTTGCTGGCCTCTTGAAGATTTGGAAAGTTTTGCATGCGTCTGATATCAACACTAGATCATCATATCTACATTTTGAGTTTCTCACCATTTGAATTGTTTGTCCTGGACTGCAGTTCACAAAAGAAGGGAGCATCTTTGTATGTGTGCGCATGGTTGATGATAGCTGTAATCTAGAGCATACTAGTGGGCAGTTGCTAGGACCCCATCCTCGAGACATACCTCTATCACAGGTGCTCCCCAACAGTAGTTATAGTGATACTGGGACTAGAAATGGTGGGGTGGGTAGTGATCAAAATTTAAGTTCAGGTTTAGGAAGCTGTTTATTAGGATTGCAAAACACTGATATGGTTGCTCCAAGAATAAGCATGCGACCAGGCCCTCTGAGCACTCGAGAGGCAGTAGCACGGTGGAGGTCTTGGCAACTCACGGGTGATCAGGATCCTGATTCTAGACCTCCTGAATCAAAAGCCACCATTGTTGTTTCTGTTGAGGACACAGGTAAGGAGAAAACCAATACTAGACCTAGAGATTTGCACATATGTAATGTCTAATTTGCAGAAACTTGGAAGTCGAATTTGCATTGCTTATATGTGATAATGTTGTGTAGGCATTGGCATCCCCTTGAATCTGCAGCATCGCCTCTTCCAACCATTTCTCCAGGCAGACAGCAGCACCTCAAGAGAGTATGGTGGGACTGGCATTGGTTTGTCCATATCTCAGGTAAGTGTACATGCATCTCTACTTATTCTCTGTGAATGACGTCATTGGTTTTAGCTATGACCATGAAACACCAGAAGTCTGATTACTATAGATTTTTGTTATGCTTACCATTGGGAGGAGTGCTTGTATCAATGGGTTTGGGTTCTAATCACCTTTGGCCTTTTGATATGTGCAGAAACTAGTGAAGATGATGAATGGGGAACTAACAGTGAATAGCACCCCTGAAGAGGGAAGTGTGTTTGAGTTCACACTCACATTAGGATATGCTGAACCAGCTTGCATGGAAAATCTTGGTTATGTCAAGTCAGTCCAACAGCCAGCAATCACTGAAGAGCAAAAATTGAGAGGAACACGGGTTATATTAGTCGATACCCACCCTGTACGACAGGTATGAGATTTGTGAGGTCATTGTTATGAAAGACCTCTTCCATCCTGCCTATATACCTGTGAATTAGAACTCTTGTATACTTAGTTCATTGACATCTTTGTTCTGACATGAAACCTCGCCAATGACATATATGGCTCTGCAATCCATGCTTTGGCTGTTGCCTTGGATAATTCTAGCTACCTGTCTGATTGCCAAATTCATCACAAATGCAGGAAGCATCAGCAAGCTATTTACGGAGGTTAGGAATTATTGTAGAGGATGCACGAGACATACAGTCCACACTGGATATTCTCAGAAGGTACATCAATGGTGCAGCTCCATGAGTTAGGTTTTGTTTCAGCTATGCAACTGTGGGTGGCATGTTTTCTGAGGTAGAAGAAGACTTTTTGTCATAGGTAACAGAGTCAAAGGTGACAATCTGAATCCAGGTTGACTCATCAACAAAGACTTAGTATGGATAGTTTCAGTTCATCCTGATCTATAGTTATCAACTTTTCATTTGGTTAAGTTTCATCCTGAGCATGTTCCAAATGCAGTGGACAATGTAGCTACATTCACACATCATAGTTGGCAACATGGGTGTATGTCTTTCTTCTTCAGAGTAAACCACAAATGAAATAACTGCTAGGAATTTTAAGTATGTGACATGGGTCATAAAAATGCATGTGACATTGATTTCAGAGGTTTAATTGGTGAAGCAGAATGGAGGCACCAGCGGTGAGGGCAGTGATCATTGATTTGCAGGGTCTGGATCAGGCATCTGCATTGCAGGTGGTGCAAGCAGTTCGGAAGGAGAAGGCATCACTGCAAGTAGTCGCTCTCACATGTCTACCAAGGGCCGAGGTTGGGGACAAGCTGTTAAGAGAAGCAGGCTTTTCCTACACAATCAGCAAGCCCCTGCGGCATTCAACTATTGCAACTGTTTTGTTGCAAGCCTTAGGAGTACAGTTGCAGACTTCCACCAAGAGAAAAAGCCCCGATTCCCAATTACTCTCTGGGAAGCGACTTCTTGTGGTATGTCCTGCATGTCTTACCATGCATGATCTTGCATCATCATTCTTAGAGGAAACATCATGTCAGTAATGGAGTGGTTGTCAGTAAGATAGAGTTTTGAAATATGTTGTGATGCTGACTCTTCATTATGTTGCAGGTGGATGACAATATGGTCAATAGAAGGGTTGCCACATCAATGCTGTCAAGATACGGTGCAACAGTTATATCCTCCAATAGTGGACTTGAGGCAGTTGTAGCTGTGAAGAACCAACAAGCAGGAATGGAATATGACTTGATATTGATGGACATCCAGATGCCTGAGGTAAATTTCTTTTGCAACTTGAAAAACAAAACCTGCCTTGTCTTGTTCATTTGCACTTTGTCTGCTTCGTGTATGCCCACAAAGTACATGTTTCTATTGTGGTTGTTGACACGCAACTCCTGAGTTTGTAGTTGTTGCCAATCCAATGATGATTTCTTGCTTTTGATTGAAACTCATAAGTGGGTCATCAAGGCAACAGGGATATTGACGAGTTTAACCTGTGTTTGTGGAATAGATGGATGGTTATGAGGCCACACGGCAGATACGGAATTGGGAGGTTCAGAACTGCAGACAATGCAGGGAGGAGCCAGGGATCTGTGATGGAGGTACACACCAGAAACATGGGAATAGTAAAGGATGCCAGCATCCTCGGCTACCTATTGTTGCTGTTACTGCCGATGTCATGAAAGGAACACATGAGCAGTGTTTCGAGGCTGGCATGGACGATTACATTTCTAAGGTGTGCTTTTCATTGTTGATCAGTTTACTAAACTCCAGGCATCTAGAGAGCTGAAATCTGGAATTATGTCTTGCGTTGTTGACTGCAAGGTCATGGCTGCTGAGCTGTTTTAAAGAATTCTTCCTTTCAGCCTCCTCTCTTAGAGCTAAATGCAGCAGCACTTGAGCAGACTTTAGAGTAGTCAGTAGTTATACTCTTGCTAAGGCACATCACTTGGGTTGGTAATCTTGTGGAGCAGCCTTTGGACCAGAAACAGCTACAAGCGCTTTTAGAGAGGTTCATGCAGAATGGCCTTGTCAACTCCCCAGGTTCCAGATAGACCCAATTGAAGGTGTGTTGTGTCCCTCAGGAATGACATAATCAGCATGAATTATGTAAGACACTCTCCCTGCACATCTGTAAAAGTTCATAAACAGGGTTTTCTTTCAATTTCACATTGTGAAGATTTAGTGCTCATTTGATTATCACCTCCCATTGTAAGTGTAGGCATAGGCCGGAAGATCATCACATTAGAACAAGGCAGGCAGATCTGTCAAGTTTTTCCCCACATTGTTCAAGCCAGACCTTGTGGTGATGGAGCAACCAACTGTAGATCTCATGTAGGCCCTAGTATACAATCCACCATTCAAAAGTACTCAGCCATCAGATGGAGAATTGGCGGACTTTTTTCTGGTTGCATCTCATGAGAGTTGAGATTGCAAACTGGAAAGACCCTATTGTACAATGTGGGTTTTCATCTTTCCCTTTGTTTCTGCAGTCAAATCATTGTCTTCTCAGAGGTTTGTTGTGGTATTCATAAAGTGGACATGATAAGGCACTGGAATGAATAATCAGAAAACTAGTTGCACCCTTTGAGTCAATTGTAAATTGCAATTCTAGAGCTGACTTGTTCCAATGAAAGTGACCATTGTCATCAAAGGGTTACTACGTCTTTATTAAGATTAGGAATCTGAAAGCAGTCAGATTTGCTCAGTGTTACCATTTAGTGAATAGGGTCAGTTATACATTGCAAGTGTTTGTAGGTTCAATCCAGTGTCGGTCTGCTATATTGGCCTGTGCCTGGTACCAACACCAGTATCAATACTGCCAGGCATGACCCTACCAGGCTTGTATGACCTAAGGCAATATCAGCCAAGTGGCAGGGACCCAGGGTAATACCAGCATTGTACCAATTTCATACCAGTTTCAATACCAAAGATGTACCTGCCTCAAATCAGCCAAAAATTGGTCTTGGACCCAATGCCAGGATGGTATGAAAGTTGTAGTACGTACCCAATATCAGGACCAGTTGGTGCATTCAAAAGTTAATACCAGACCAAATTTGTTACAATCCATTATTCAGCCATCCTACATTGTGACCAACCCATCTATGATAGATAGTCCCTAAGAAAAACCTTTGCCACTAACTGGAATTGATGTGGACTACAACTTCTTCCCAAAGATTTCCAACATGATTTCATTTTGCAGCTGTGTTCTGTTTCTCTTTGTAATATCATGTAATATCTGGATTTATATACACATATTAGATTAGGGCGTTTTAACTTCGACACGTAGTACAAGGTTATGATTGCACTGATTCTTCCTGTTTGTTTCTTTGTTTTGGGTTGGCCAGAATTGATGGCAGTTGCCTTCAAAAGAGGAGCTTTTGTGGAGTTTTTCTACAATCCTGTAGAGAAGTGTATCTACTTTGAAACCCACAAGGGAATATCTCTCCATGTGATTCATATTGGAATTCTATGAGGCCACCGTAGCTAGGCTGCATTGCCATGGTTGCTAAGTAAACCACATCTAGGTTTCAGATGTAGTTGAGGGGACATTTTGCAAAAGTACTCATGTTGGCTTTACTGTTATGGGAGTTGGAATTATTCGCTGGTTTGGAAAAAGGATGCAATGGAATTAAACTTCTAGGTGCTTCGACATTAAATTATGCTTTGGTTAGCAAAGTTTGCGTTAATCATCTATAACCTAGTGTGGATCGACAATGGCATGGTGATATCAACTTTCAATGACACTACCATTTGGCGAAATGTTTGGAGCCCAAATACAAAGTTAAGTATAATTTTTGGAATTCTTTTAATGTTTGGAAATCCTCAAACCCTAAATGGTTCCCTTCATTAATATGAATGACCTTCTCTTATTTTCTCTTTACATCTTTTGAGCTCTTTTTCATTGTCATGTTAGGAGATACGTCAGGAATTTTATCATGAGATTTGCTCTATGACAACTTATGGGAGCACTTGTGGAGTTTGTTTTTTTCTCAAGCATATGAAAAAAATGTGAACAATGCTTTATACACACTAAGTTGCTTACAATGACTTCTCTTAATGAGGGGGAAAGGACCTTTGGTTGTCAACTATAGAACATTTCCACTTGCATTAAGGCCATATATGTGCCAACAAAGATTGAGGTTTATCCAATTGATGAAACAAACAAAGAAATATTTATTCTAGTTGAGTTATTTTGCGAAACAAAGATGCAAAGCAAACAATGGAGAAGAAGATGATATTCTAAAATTTGGTGGATGTAAAAAATTTGGGTCAAAGCATGGTTGGGGTATCAAAAAAGATTGTTTTATTAAATATTTAGTGAACCCCTCACCTGAACATGTCGTTGAAACTTAATGGCACATTCATATTGAAAGTTTGTTTTCCTTCATAAATGCATACATTACTAGAGTATTATTTCATTCATAGCACTTCAAATTTGAATAAGTTTAAGGATTATTAACAAGTCCTAGTAAACTTTTCAAGATTTTGTCTCATGAAAAACAAAAAATTCAAAAATTCATAAGCAACGTATAAACAAATTATTTTTCTTCAAGATTCTTACCACAAACACCTTAACTACTCATGTATATAAAATGTTTAACTCTCAAATGTGACAAGAATCAAGTGCCCTATTGCAACATATAAATTTTCAAAAAGTGAAATTTTTGGGAATTTTGGGTCAATGACAGAACATGGCCCACATTGAATAAATTTTATTATTTTTATTTTTGTAAGTGAAAAAAATAGATACTTTACATGCCTATATAAAAGTTGTAAATTAATTTAATTTGACATGAGAAAAAAGAAGGAAATTTAAGATAGGTTAAAAGTTTTATGAAAAAAAGGTGAATTTGGGGGTCCTAAGAATAAGTCTTTATGTTTCAAATGGGGTACCTCAACCATTTTTGGACCCATTGAGGGTGTGATGTTTTTAATGTGGCACCCAAGAACATTTTTGCTTTATGACTAACTTAGGTATTCATTAAAAAAACTTTCAAGGCAAAATACAACTTCAAGTAAAAATGAAACCTTCTAGTTTTCATAATTTGAATTTCAAGAAGTTTGATGACCTATGCAACCTCAAAAAAAGCCCACCTAATTCCCAAGTGTTGGAAGTCGTAGGTCAAGCATAAATGAGTTTCCAAAATGAATTCTATACTTCTCATTTGTGCATTCTTGGGTGTCAATAGTTTGCCAATAGTTGAGTTCACCGACTACATGCCCAATATATGCAACTATTTGATAAAAGCCCCATCCAAATCCACATGGAATTACCCAATCAACAACCCATTTGAAAGCTTTCCAAAACCCCCATGCATTCAACAAATAAATTTCATTGAAAGGTTCAATGGCAAGGTTCAAAGTTATTAAGCACTTTGTTATAGTTCAATGGCAAAGTGCTTAATAATTTGGGCTTTGTGTTATTATGCACCACTAAACAATTGATCAATTAATGAAAAACATGAATTCATTTCAATGTGGAAATTACATTTTAATTTGAACACAAATATTGAATGACATTGCATGCAAATTAAATGGAATTGAATTAGATTCAAATTTTGTTGAATTCCAATTCAACTAAATTCAGTTCCAATTTAATCAATTTAATTCAACAATTGGAATAAGATTCAATTCAATTGAAAAAAAAGGGATGCAAATTGGTGAAGGTATTGAAAATGTGCTTATGAATGTAATGTTGGAAAAAAAAAACTATTAAAAGACAAAAATCTAAAAAGACATAATTCCATACCTTTTTGTTTGGGAATGGTTTAAACATATTCTAATTTGGAACGATCCAAATAGCAACTACAAAGTATAGAATCTAAAAATGTCCTACCGAAACAAGCTCTAACGAATCATCATCATTAGAATTTATTTATTTTTGGTCATTTTACATTTGATAAAAACAATAATAATAGTTTACAAGTCCACATTATACTATTTATAATGAAATCAATGTGCTTGAAAGTTTCTTTCAAATCCTTGGTATGGAAGGTAGGTATTTTTCAAAATAATTTTCAAGTCCCAAAAAAACAATTTTTGCTAGTCAAAAGTTATACGAGTTTCATTGGGGATCTTGATGTGAGGGTGAACTCCTATCTTTCAATCAATGATTTTTTTTTTCATTTTTTTTATGCTACAACATTGGGTAACATCTCAAGAAGGATTTGGCATTAAATGGAAAAAAAGAATTTGAACTTGTTTAAATATTTTAGAAACTAGTTTTTTAAATGCCACCAAACTAAAATAAAAGTCGAAATGTGCTGACAAATTTTTCAAAAGAACTTTTTTTCAAAAATTTGCAAATTTTTCAAGGAAAAAAAGGGACAATGTGAAACAATATAATTTTTTATTTTTAACATTTTGGTGAAATTTCACACACCAAAAATAACATTGCTTTCAATGCTTAGTATTTATTGTGAATTTATATTTCACTTATAAATGGCCTAAAAATGAACAAGGCAACCACAAGCTAGGTTGCTTCTAGGATGTTTCAACCATGGAAAGTAATTTTTTTTTTAAATATCCCCTTAATTATCTAATGGACATCTTGAGATCCCTTCTAGAAAAAACAAAAGGACATATGTGAAACAAACACGAACCCATCCTACTTCAAACAACATTCATCCAACTAACATTTATCATTAATGCATGTCCATTACAATACACTATGAAAAATCGCATCCATCGAAATTACACTACCTTGCAACCAAAACTCAAAGAAAAAACTCATATACAACTATTGTGCAACTATCCCTTGGGAATATAACTATTATGCAACCATCCCCCTAGAAATTAAGTGTATTAATAGATAAATTACCATGTCAAAAAATCAATTAATTATATTATAGTTACAAATGAATTGAAAATGAGTTTTTTATACGATAATTTATACACATCGTACATACATATGTAATCAATCATGTTTGATTTTCTTAAGAGTTACATTGTAATTGCATGTGGCAACTATTTAAAACTATTGTAAATGTGCCACTAAAACAACAACTATGTTACAACTAATGTACAATGTACATACATGCGATCATGCCACATGTTCACATTTCCACCACCCATTATGGGATACATTTACAACTACTTTTCAATTATGATTCCCATTGATACAATTAGTATGGCCATTAATGCACCACTACTAAAATATTGTTGTTCAACTATGTTATGATTACAATATAACTACTTATAACTCAAAAAGGATATGTATTCATCAATTATTTATATCTTCATCATATGTGTTTCATTTTGAGTGATTTAAAATGTTATGCGAACACTACCTCAAGCTTTAAAAATCATCTTTGAAGTGCAAAGGAAAAGGAATAACAAGAAGAAAAACAAGTTTTCCAACTTACAAAACGTGTTTTTTTTTTCTTTAGACCCCTCCTACTTTCAAATCTCATAACTTTCTTATTTCTTATTCATTTTAAATGATTTAAAGTGTTATAGGAGTGCCACTTGAAGTTCTATAAATCATCTTGGATCTTTCAAAGCAACAGAGCAAAATATAAGTTAGAAGTTTTTGGTTGTTCAGGAATTGGCCTTTGTAACATTCGATAGTTTGTTTTTTTTAATTCTTGACCCCTCTACTTTGGGGGGGTCATAACTTTCTCAATTTTAATCCATTTTTTACGATTTTTAATGCGCTAGATGCACCAATAGGAAGATTTTAAGTTTTGTTTAGACACTAGAACAATGGAGCCCTCCCCTTGGATATGGCCTACCCTGAGCACTTAAGTGTTCGGTCACCAACTAAATTACTATGTAGTTGCAATTCAATTCCAACCCAACTTGCAACTAATGAACAACAAAAAAATTTAACCCATATGCTATGTTTTTGAATCCCATGTTACAAATTACATAAAAAAATTTATTCTCTTATGTTCTGACATTAAAATACATGTGTCATTTTGGATGAGCTAAAAAAAGCTTAACCGCAAGGCAAAACATAAAATAAAAAAATAAAATTTCATGGTTATTTTTTATTTCATTTAGTTTTATGATTTCTTATTTACTTACCTACCTAGATAAATAAATAGGTTCTACTTTTCTACCTAACTATGTAGGTAGGTAGGTAGGTAGGTAGGTCCTAAGTAAATATGTAAATATGTAAGTTTAAAAACCTACCAACCTACCTACCTATGGTTATGTATGATTTACCTAATTATTAAAATAGATACTACATAGTTATTAAAATAGAAATTTTTATTTATTTATTTATTTCAAAATATAATTAATATGCCATACAATAAATTTTTATTGTGCCACATGTCACAATCTTGAACCATCGTTAACAATCATAATGGACAATGGAGATCAATATTTTGAAAAAAAATAATTTATGTCCAAAAATCTTCATAATGTTATGTGTTAGATTTTAATAAATAGATGATAATTAATGACATCATGGGTGCAATTATAATGGAGTTGCATAGTAGTTGAAAATGAGTTATTTTGATAGGGTTGCAATTGAGTTGCAATGAGTTGCACCATATATATGGTGGGTTGCAACTTTGCAACTCATGCAACTTATCTATTAACACTCATAGTGTATAAATCCATTGAATTGCAAGTGTTTGCAAGGCCAATTGCATTACACCCTTTTTTCTCATAGTGATAAAAAAAAACCTATTCCCTACCATCACAAGGTTTTTGGGCAAGGTCAAGCTTATTCCTTTTACCTTGACAAGGTATTTGGTTAAGGTAGGGCTAAGTGCCTACATAATGCACTGTTAATAAAAAGTGGGCATTCTTTTTTGTTTGGTAATTATGTTTCACAAATAGATGCACCTTCCTATATTACTAATGATTCTTATTATATCGACAAAAGCTAACTTAGATAGGTTTACCTTGTTCTTTATGCCGAATAATAAAACATTATACCCCAAACCTCAAGCTCCACCCTCATTTCAATGTGTGTAATGCCCTATTACCATGGCATTATTGTAAACATAAAAATCTAACAAAAAAATTCACAAATTGCATTCCTTTGTTGCCACCTCCATTGTTTTGGTTTTTGTAAGGTTCGTTAATATTATCATGGTGTGCTCAAAGTGTTATGTTGCTCAATGTTCATTAGAAATCTAGATTTTGCAAGTCATTCAACAAATTGATCTAGAATAACAGAGTTGCATGGTGCTACTATCATGTAATGCCAATTTTGAAATAATGAACTTCAAAGATTTAAAGCTTAGACTTTGCAATGATGATGTTGAAACTTGAATGGTGTCAACATTGCAACTTATTAACATTCATCAAGTCCAAATAATAAATGTCAAGGTACATTCATAATTCAGGTACACAAAAGGAATGTTTCACCCTAAAATCACTCTTGAAGCATTACTTGAATGATCATTATGTTTACAAAACAATTTATTTCATAAATTTTTTTCCATTATATAGTCACATACTTTTTGATTAAAATGTTGGTGATTTTTTGTGATTTGGATGATTAAAACATGTCCTTTAATGTCCTGAAAGTTGGTTAAGGGACCATGTTCAATTACATAATTTTATTGAAAAAGACTAAATAGGACTAGCAATATTTGTTCAAATTGTTCCATATTTTAACAACAAATAAAATAAAGTATGTTCTATATGATGGCACAAATTTTTTATATGATAAATCACCAAAATTTGTGGAATTGATGCTAGAATCTTGGATTTTTTCATAAAAATAGATGTGTTAATAAGGATAATCAAATTAATTTTGTTAATTACAAATTTACATTCCAAAGGTTTGGAAAGAAATATAAAAGACATGGGTGCAAAAAATAGGACGTTATTTGATGTTTTTAATAAGGTTTTGGCACTCCAAATGGAAGTATATCATTTTGGAGTGTTTAAGTAGTCCTACATTCCTTTTTGGTTTATACTTGAACAAGGCATTCAAAATTTGTTCAATTGATTTGGATCATTTATTATAACACTTATTAGTTGAAGGCATAAACATACATATCCCCCTATCATTGTATAACATTTCATAACATTCATTTCGTTAAGTCCTTGTTTTAAAACTCAAAACACAAGACAAATGGTTGTCGTGGTTCTTGTTGTGGTACCCCCACCATCAAGGTAATCTTTAGAAACTAAACATTGCATGTTGTCTTTACTTTTGGATTGTGTTAGCAATTACAAATTACAAATTTATTTTTCATGGCTTTCATTCAAAGCTCACTACTGAACATTCAAAGTTCAATTCTTCAAGGTTTTAGCTTCTAAAGTTCAAGTTCCTACCTAAGTCTGTGATTTTGTTTTGTTGTGTTTGGAATGATGAGTCATTATTGATTTTTCATGTGTGTGTGTGTGTGTGTGTGTGAGAGAGAACCTTTGTGTTCTTGTGTGTCATGTTGATAGTCTAATTGATCATCACAATTATAAAGTGTTTTTGTGTCTAAGGTTTGGACAACATTGGTATTTAGGAATTTGGTAATGGCCCTTGGGATCACATCTTTGGATCTTGATTCATTCATTGACATTGGATAGTAAAAGTTCATTGGGATCAATCTTGAGTGGGATCATTAATAGTTGTTCACAACCTATTACCTCACAAGTCATAAGTCACAAGTCACTCATAGTCTTGAATGACAAGTTTATAGATTGTTCACATCTACAGTCTACAAATCACTCTCAAGATTCTTCAATGCTTTGGGAATCAATTGATTTTGATTCCTAATTAAGTGGGATTAATAATTCCACTTAGATTCCCATTGTTGTTCATAAATTATGTCAATCAAAAATGTCATCATTCAAATCAATTTGGTGATTCAATTTGTGATTTCATTTTCTATTTTCATTTTTTTATTTGTGACATTTAATTTGTGAGCATTAAACTTCAGAACTCCATCACCATAAGTGAAGAATTCATCAATGGTTCTTGGTAATGTTGATTTATATTCACAATTTTGTATTACCCAACAAAAGGTTACTACTTGCAACCAAGATCAACCATCACATTGTGTGGCATGGACAAAATGAGATTTAATTCTCTTCAAAACCTTTAGTTCTTTTCACATTATGTATGCCTTTAATTTTTTCACATTATGTATGTGTTTATGTGATTATCATTGTCATGGACAATAAACTATCAAGGAAATTTTTAGAAGCTTTCAAAAAAAATTGTAAAAAATATGCTTAAAAGTTTTTTTAAATTTATAGAAAGATCCATGAAAAATATGTTTGAAAGTTTCTAAAAGTTTATAAAAAGATCCTTGAGGAATAAGCTTGAATTTATTTTTTAAGTTTTTAAAAATATCCATGAAGAATATGCTTAGATGTTTCAAAAAACTATAAAACTAACAAAAACTTTTAGAAGATGTTTTTTAAAAAGTAAGTGAAATTTAAATTTAAAAAAATAAAATTGGCATAAGCTTTTAGAAGATGTGGTTGGTGAAAAATTTTAAAAGGTTATTCAGTAAAAATTTATAGAAGGTTTAATTGATGAAATCTCTTCCAAAATGTTGATCATCTTCCAAAAGCTTCCATTGGATAATATAAGAAAACATCAAAAAGGCACCACCCTTTAATGTTGTCAATGCAAGTTGTGACCTTTGTATTTTTAGTTCATCTCATATCTAATTTGCATCATGTCTTATTTAAACAATAAAATGGTTTAATTTTAGTTCATTGCCAAATTTTTTGTTCATTAAGTTTTTTAGTTTTTTCCAAGTTATGTTTTTGTTTTCTTTTTAACAACCAAAGAGCCAATAAATTTTCTTTTGAGATTGTGTCCATTATATTTAAGGTTTTGATATTTGATTATTTTGATGTCTATTCATTCATGGTCCCTAATTCCTTGAAATCATTTCAAAACTTTAACCCCCTAAGATCTTTAAATTTAAATTTTATTTGGGGATAAAATCCTTTAGTTGATGTTGTTTCTTTTAATATACATGTCCCCATGGATGTTGCTTTTACTTTGATTTTTTTGGGGCAATTCCCATGGATGTTCCTTTTGATATGCAATCTAATTGCATAATCTTGGACCTTGCTACAAGGTAAAAAAGAACATTAAGATCCAGAAAAAGAAGAAAAAGCTTATGAATTGAATAAACATTTCTAAAACACATGGGCAACAAAGTTACCTTAGGCAAAGTTTGTCTTAGGTTCTAATGACATCACTCAAGTCCAATGTAAGGTTTGCACTTGAATCGAAAGTAGAAATAAACTCCCAAATTAGATTTTATATGGAAACATGCAAACATTGCAAGGCTTTAGTAGCCACGTTAGGGGTGAAAGAAAAACATTATTTCTTGAAAAAGACATTCATGTTGCCAATGAAAAGTTATATTTTGCCAAAGGTTTTGAAATACTATTGTAGCAAGTCATTCATGGTGCAATTCAAATTGATGAAAAGAAAAAACTTGTTCAATTTTTTATTATTTTATTTGTTTAATCATGGATGCCCCATCACTACAAGAAATCACAACCTTTTTGACCGGGAATTTCAATAAAAAAAACCCCTCATATGGTTTTTTTGTGCCCATGTCCAACTTGACCAAAGTGCCATTTTGGACAAGTCATTTTGGATTTCACAATTTTGACTGTTTCTTTTTGGTTGGTTTTTTCACCATGTTTTTTTATTAAACCATCATGATAATAATATAATTTGGCCAACGACTATATATATGTATATAATTTTTAAAATTTTATTTAAAATTTATATGAAAACATTAATTAATTACCTACCCTACCTTACCCTACCTACCTACCTAATTAATAAACTTAATAATTAATTATGCCAAAAAATTATTATTTATTTACCTACCAACCTTATGTCCTAAGCCTAAGTTAGGCCACTTAGCTTAACCATTTAGGCTACACCAAGATGTTTAGGTTAGGCCAAATAGCCTAGGCTAGGTGGTCTAATAGGCTTTACAATTTAGGCTATTTAATTATATCACCTAAATAACTAAAGTAGCTTAGGTTGCAAATGTGGGGACTTGAACTCCTCACCTCCACACTAAAGAATCAAATCCTTAACCATTGCACCACCACCCCATAAGGTGATTTTTTTGGACAAGATATTGTAATGAACATGATTTTGGACCAACATATTATAATTAATTTCCATGAATTTGTTTTCAACATATTGCACTAAATGAACTTGAGTTTTTTTGCACTACTTACATAAATAGGTAGGTTATAAATAAGTTAGCCTATGTAGGTAAGAAGTACCTATTAATAAATACATGTATTTAAGTAACATGTAGGTTATAGTCTAGTAAGACTTATAAGTACCTACTAAGTTTATGCTTATACCTATTTAGTAAGTTACATACGCCTATGTTATTTAGTAGGCTACCTAGGTACTTACCAACCTGTTAAATAGGTTTAGGCTACCTACATAGTACTAGGCTAGGTTACCTATTTAGTAACCTAGGTGGCCTAATTTAGGTTAGTTACATATTTACCTAGTAGGCATAAATAGTTTAAGTTAAATTATGTACCTACTTAGTAGGCCTAGGTTAGGCTATGTACCTACTTCAGTAACCTAGGTTAGGTTACATACCTACCTAATAACCCTAGGTGGCCTAAGTTAAGCTACCTACCTTGTAGGCCTAAATGGCCTTAGCTATGCTACATACCTAATAAACCCAAATGACCTAGGTTAGACTACCTACCTTGTAGGCCTACATGGCCTATGTTATTTACCTAGTAGGCCTAGGTTATGTACCTATGGTAGGCCTAGGTTAATAGGCTACCTACATGGTTAATAGGTCCACCTAATAAGCTTAAGTCACCTAGGATACTTACTTAGAAGGTTTACATTACTTAGTTATAAACTACTTAAAGGTCCTAGGCTAGGTCCTAGGTAGGTTTAGGCTAGGCTACTAACTAGATTATTACCTAACAAGTAGCTTATTAGCCTATTAAATATGTTAAGTTAGATAGGTAATTTAGGTTTAGCCTAACCTACTAATTATGTTAGGTTAAGTAGGTAGCTTAGGCTTAACAAGTAGGCTAAATTATCAAATGAGTATGGCTCATTTGACGAAGTGTCAAATCATAATGATTAATTTGACTAAACCCTATCTATTCAATATGGTCAATTTGATTAAGCAATGGCCATTTTTATGGACATTTGTCCATTTTGACCAGATCTTGACTTGACACTTGGTAAAAAAGGTCACTTTATTGAAATGTATTAATCAAATGTAACATGTGTTTTTCATGCCCCAAACTTTTAATCAAAATTAACATCATACCCTTTGGCCAATGTGAACACTTTAGTCAAGTTGGCCTTTTGAAAAACTGTGATTTCTTATAGTGCATGATAGACTATACAAGCATGCAAAAATTGTTTATGCAATTGAATGTATTTAACAATCCCATGAAATATTGGTTTGATGAGGTAGGTTGGGAGATCACAAATTGTATGTGTGAACAAGTTCTAAAAAGAATTCAAAGATTTATGGTTGGGAGGCAGGTTTGTTTCTTTAAATGTAGATGAAATTACTACTTTTGATAATTAATCTTGGATATGAATTCATGCATATGTGATGTAGGCATGGAGAAGAATGCATGTCCTCCTCACTCTTAAATGTTTTGTTGAAGGTGATAATGTAAACAACTTGACCTTATCATTACATAATCTCTTATGTAATAAAGAGGGTTGATTAAAGAGGAGGTAGGGGAGAGGCTCATTGGTTTTGGTGTCAATGGAGCCTTTCTATTTGAAGGTTACCACATTAGAATGACATCACAACTAAAGGAGAAACATGTTTCCTACATGATGGGGCAACATTATATGGCCCATGGGACAAAATTGAATAACAAGTTTTGTTTAATTTACCAATGGTGGCCAAGTTGAAAGATTTGTTCCAATCATTATGCTCTTAATTCTCAAGCTCCCCTAGGTGACATTTGAAATTCAATAAGCTTGCTAAAATTGTGGAAATAACAAGATTTAAGATCTTGAGAAGTGTGAAGACTTTATGAATATCAACATTGGAGCCTTTGAAGTGAATCATGACAAAATAGAAGACCTTCATTGTGAAAATGTCACAAGATAACCCTTCAATTACTCACGCAAGGTTGAATCTTGACCTTCTTTGTGATATTCACACATTGTTAACCTTGTCTTATTTGTTGCTATTGTTGAAGGTAATCAATGTCTTAATCAAATTTGCTTACAAAAGGGGTGTCTTCATTTGTGATTTTGTGCCAACTATAAAAATATGTCAAATTGATTTCTTCATGATGTATTTTGATCTTATGACTAGTTACCGACATGAATATTTTCAAGTCTTTTGTGATGTTGTGGACAATAGTTCTACCACCACCACCTAAGATTAGGTTATCAACCTCAGCACAAGTGCAAAGATCTTAATTCATCTTAAGCTCACATTTTTAATTCAATTGTTAAGGTTAATTAACCAATTGTGTAGGGATGTTTTCTTGGGATCCATTACACAAGTGAAGGCCTGATGTTCTATTGTTATTGACATGATTATCACAAAATTGAATAGGCATTTTGTGGATTCAAATTGATGAATGCTTTTGGCATTGCATATCCACAATTTTGGATGCAACCTAGTGTTGATTTCTCTTTCTCCTTGCATATTAATGTTATCAAGAAACACTATTTTGAATCAAAGAAGGTGAAACCTTCACTAGATCAAGTTGTGAAACCTTTGAATGTTAATATCTTATATTTGCAACAATCCATGCTTAATGTCATTATGAAGGTAGAACACCCAAGGCCATGGCTGAACCTTTTGATGCCAATCAAGTGACAAAGTTGTGAATGACCATTAGCAACAATGGTTTGTTAACTCAACAACTAAATGAGTATATGAAATTGGTTAATATAGCCAATATTTAATGCTTGGGTTTGTGAAAGATGAACTCACTTTCTCCATTCTTGCATCCATGAAGGACAAGTTGTGCAATCAATTGGGGCAACACTTGAACACGACAACCTACATAATTGCACAAAAAAATCTTTGCTCAAAAAAATTTCCTTTATAAAAGGCCATTACAATGGAAAGATCACAAAGTGCAAATTGATGTTGCCATTTAAAACCTTGTGTTCATTGGATTTTTGTGACCTTTTCTTTTTGTTTTCATGATTTAGAAAAGCATGGTGATTATGTTTATTTCATCATGAGTGTTATTAACATTTGGGTGTGGTGGGTGGGACTTTGATATTAAATTGGGGGCTAAACCTCACCTCAAAATATTATTTAATGTTCCAACTTTTGTGGCTATGGAATTTCAATGCTACTTTATGTGTTTCACTTTCTCTAGATTACTCCTTTGTTACGAGCAATGTAGCCACATTCACTACACTAGTTTTTTCTAGGGTTGTCAACTAGACTTAAATCCTTTTAAAAATGAACTGTCACTTGAACTTAGTACAAGTTCCATTTACGACATGTCTCTGAAATAATGTCGGGGTGGTTATAATTTAATACTCCATTTCAGAGTTTTGATGGGATGCTTCATTAAAAGATGTGTGGACACCACCACTTTGGATGCACATCTTGAGTCCCTACTACCCAATGTGTTTTTATTTTTTTAATTTTAAAATTTTAAAAAATATATATTTCGGTTTCACAGTTTCAAAAGTTTGGAGATTTTTATCAATTTTAATTTGAGCCATCAAAAAAACTAACTAATAATTCCAAAATCCTTAACTAAAATTCTCATTATTTTCTTGGAATTGATTAAATGTTTTAAAAATAATGAACATCAAAATAAGACCATTGGATGTGTGTGCAATATAATTTTCAAGGTTGGAAAATAAGACCCATTAGTTGTGTTGCTAAGAAACAAACATTGTGTTGGACATGTGATCAATATGAAGGACTAAATTTTTATGCCAAAAAGTCACATAAAGTTCTAAGGACATCACTTTGAAAAAAGCCCAACATTGGCATTTCCTTTATGCAAAACAATTTGCCAAATGAATCAAATACAATAATATTCAACTCCTTATTTTGGCAACAACAATAATCTCAAGGCAATAAATTTAACCAAGTTAGTAGTTTGGGACTCATGGCCAACTTACAAGTGATTCACCACTAGGCTACAATCATGCTCATTCGACAAGTGATTGTGTGTTCTAAGCACACTATTATGCCACACCTTATGTCACCGAGTATAGGTGTACCTAGGGTTAAACCATGATAAAATATTGACAAAACGGAAATTGGTTGTCAAAAATAATTTGTCATTCCGACAATATTTGTTGCTTTTTCAATAAAAAGGAGTTTTGGGGAGGGGGAAATATAGCATAAATTTGACTAATTTTGCTAAAATTTGGGGAAAATTTCACCAAATTCTTGATATCAAAAAAATAGGGGAAAAATAAGGAAAAAAGAATCCATCCTCAATACCCTACTCTTATCCACCTTCTAATGGGTGCTTTTACCTCAAGGGTAAAAATGAAAAAATTTGTAGGTAGCAAGAAAAATTTGGAGGACAAAGGGGAAAAAAATCATAAAATAAATAAATAAATAAATAAATTAGAGGATTAATTTGAGTCTGTTTCAGAGGTGGCATACAGCCTTGCCTGTCTGCCACTCTCTCCACACAGCGGCCTGCACACAACCCTACCACTCTACCCAAGGCTGCATACAGCCCTGCTGCTGTCTCCCTCGTCTCTCTCCTCTCTCTCTCTCTCGCTCGCCTTTCAGCTGCTCAAGCTCAAGCTGCTTTGCTGCTGCTGCATTGCGCAAGTGCTAAGGGGATTCTGAGTTGGTCGGAGAGATGGTGAGCTCGAGGTGGGAGAAGGTTGTTTTAGTCCTCTTCTTGTTGTTGCTGCCGCCGCTGGTATCATGTTTTGACTCTGAAAAGGACTTTCAGGACCTGGTGTCGACGACAACACAGGAGAACAACAACAACAACAACAACAACAGTGAAGAGCAGCAAGATTACAGCTTCAATGTCGATTTCAGGCCATGGTTGGCGAGACATGGATCTGCAGCAGGAGGAGGAGGAGCTACTGCTGTTGCTGATGCGACACAGATGATCAGTTCCAAGATACTGGTGAGTTCTCCGACTGTGGATGTAGAGTACCACATGGGTCCAGTGCTCACATCTGCAATCGAAGTGTACATGATCTGGTATGGAAGATGGGACATAGCGCAACAAGGCATCATCAAGGACTTTGTAGAATCGATATCAGCTACTGGGAACAACAAGCCCTCAGTGCAGCAGTGGTGGACCACTGTTGAGCTCTACGGGGATCAAACAGGGGCAAACATCAGTGCATCAGTGCACATTGCAGGTGAGCATCAAGACAACTACTCGCAAGGGAAGAGTCTCACAAGATTAAGCATCCAACAAGTGATCAAGAGCAGCTTGCTAGAGAATAATGGGACACTGCCGGTGAATGCCAAGGGAGGAGTGTACATGGTGTTCACAGCTGACGATGTCATGATGCAAGACTTTTGTAGAGCTGTTTGTGGATTCCATTACTTCACATTTCCAGCACTTGTGGGGTACACTTTGCCATATGCATGGGTGGGGAATTCAGGCCAGCTCTGTCCCCAGACATGTGCATACCCGTTTGCAGTCCCCACCTTCATGACCTCTGTGTCGCCTCTCAAATGTCCAAATGACAACATTGGTGTGGATGGGATGGTGAGTGTGATCGGGCATGAGCTTGCCGAGATTGCTTCCAATCCTTTGATCAATGCATGGTATGCAGGCCAAAATTCAATTGCACCCAATGAGATTGCAGATCTTTGTGAGGGGATTTATGGGCCTGGTGCAGGAGGCAGCTACCCTGGCACCATCTTGCAGGACTCAGCAGGTGCAAGCTACAATGTCAATGGTGTGAATGGGAGACACTTCTTGGTGCAGTGGTTGTGGAACCCTAGTCTCAAAGCTTGCAGTGGCTCCAGCACTACATAATGATACACCCAACAATATTCGAGCTCTCTGGAGAAAGGTGGACGTGCTGTAGCTTATTGCATTTGCAGAAAAATGATCGATCGATATGGAATTTGGTAGGAGACATGGAAGTCAAAAATAATGAAAGTGTTCTTACCATGAATGTCATGTCCTTTGAAAGGCAGATGCAGATGGAACCTATGCCAGATGTATAAGTCATTGTTTGAAGTTCACATAACAGGGCTTCAGCATTTTGGAGAAGGTGGACAAGCCTGTACACTGGAGGCATAAAACTATCGCATCAAAGGAGAAGAATAACATTTGTGTTCCAGGGGAGGCATGTGATACAATTGATGTCTCAGGGATGTCTTTGCACTGCTCATGGCTGCAGTTTCTTATATGGGTTCTTCCAATTTTTCACTGCAGTCAAGCATTCCAGGACAGAACTTTTTGTTCCAAGCACAGGCGAACATGCAGAGTATAAGTAAATGACAACCTTAGCATGCCAGAATTCTTAGTCTGAAGACTTCTGGACACACAGGATGACCTTGAGAGTGTCTGCTAGTGATGAGATCATGTATAATTCAGTCTCGGCATTTTTGTTTCATGAACAGCTTCAAGATGGTTTTTGAATTGCTCTTGTAAGCACTGCCAACCAAGAGGCTCAGAATCAGTTGAGAAGTGATCATTATTTGCTCAGCCCCAGGAAGTGCTATCAGTCTGTCTTGTCAACTCACCCATCTGTGCTTCATGATGCAAGTTGTTCCTGAATCCATCAAGTTCAATTGTCTGTTGCCCTGTGCTCTTCTGCTCATGCTGTCAGAATTTGGAAGGCAAAAGGACACACCAGATCTAGTCTGCTTTTCCATATCTATCACCATTCCACAAATTCTACTAATGTTGTTGATCTGTTGTTGTTCAGCCTGAATTTGTGACTCACCTTGAAACAACTAACCAAGAGTGGAACGAAATCTCTGTTAAAGCACACACCCTAAGATTCAGTTAGCCATAGACTGCACTAGGTGCAAGCATGTGACAGATTCCATCCCCCAGTTGTGCAAAAAGTTTAGGGACTCCACAATGTCCAGCCTGGGATTTGTAAGCATATCTGGAGCTGGCAACATTTCATCACAAGGGATCATGCACAACTGAAACTGAAAGATTTGCAATTGCACTTGCAATCGAATCTCTGCTCAACAGATGGGTCCATATGCAACACAATCACCAGAATCTGAGAGGAATTCCCACAGTTGAAGGATCGAACTGGGTGTGTCATTACCAGCCTCAAAAGAATTAACTTGTGAAGCCACATGCCTCTTCAGCACATTGGCCCGGGTCCCATGAGGCTCAGATATCAGCTTCTTGTTCACGGCCCCTAGTTCTTTTCCTTGTCCCAGCTTGACTCTACCTCTCTCAGTTGGGCTGGTGAGAAGTGAAGGCATCCTGCTGTTCCAATCAAGAATTCCCTAAGCTCACAGAAGTCAAAAAGAAAGGAAGCAGAATTTTGCCAGAAGTTGTAGACAAAAATCCTCTCATGCAGATATGAAAGAATGGCTCAAGAAAAGGAATTTATCAGGGGTGGTTGTAAAAACACCAGGCAGGAATGTACCTGTATCATATCCTTGGAGAATTCATCATCATTTTCAGTCTCTTCCGTATCTTCATCTTGTGCACATGTAACTGGGAAGATTCTTCTCAACTTTCCTCATCTTCACCTCCTACTTCACAACCTGTTTTGATTTCATCATGAGCTGTTGCAGCCCAGAACTTCAGGTTCATATCCACATCCCAAAAATAGCAGCTGCCAAGCAGAAATAGAATAACAACCCCATAACAGCAATGCATAAAAAACACACAGTGCAGGAAACTACCACTTCCTACACACAGAAAAAACCCACAATGCGAAGTAGATTACAAGCTCTCCCTCTGTGTTTCCTGGAAATGTCATATCATGCCCAGTGCAAAGCCATGCTAAAATTTGGAATTTCAGTGAATGAGAGAGAGAATCAGCATGGACTAATTGAGACAATCCCCAAGCCCTGCAGAGTGCACAAGTGGAATCTTCCAAATGGATGAAAAGAAACTATGTAATATCCACAGCTCTGAGTCCAGTAAAACATAGCAAGAGAAATAACAAAGAATGCTCATGGCATAACATGTCCAAAGAATGCTCCTTGACTGTATTGGAGAAGGAGACAAAAGATAAGACTTTTTCTATGTGCAGTCTCAATTGAACTTGCAGAGCACAAATCCTATAGATCAATAAAAGCATGCAGCTAAAAATGTGTCTGCTGTTTACCAAACAGTGGTGTGTAGCCAGACAATCTTGGGCCATCCACCACAAAAACAATTGTTTAACTTGTGAATTCTTGAAGCCATATGTTGGCAATGGTCTTTTATGTGGGCATTGCAACCCTGCAGTTGCCAGATGAAGAACAAATACTGTTCACAGAGAAAGAAATTTGTTTAGGGGCTCCCACTAGGCATAAACCGATGCCCACCTCCCTTCATTAATATCTGGCTTGCAAATTTCCTGCACCTGAGATCCTTGAACTCATCACTTGATCTGCAACATGGACCTACTGATGCAGTTTACCACAACTAAATCCAACATGTACCCAACTCCCCCTTGGAGAAATGCTGCACATGTTACGACCTCTTTCAATAGCAGGAACTTCCTTTGCTGAGATGCCAAACTGCTTCCAACTCCCCAGTTACAAGAGCTCATTGGACAACAAAACAAAGGGCCCAAGCTACTGTATGACCCCAGAATCAATCTGCAAAAAAATATATTTGCTAAGGTTCTCAGCCAGCCTCCCACTCAAGGGCATATGGATGAAGCCAGAGAGCTCATCTTCAGTCATCAACTTCTGGAGGTCATGACAGGTCTAATTGGTCATGCTCATAATCTGCTCAACAAAGCATACATCCACCAGCAAGGGTTACATGTACAACAAGCAGTTGATGCCTTCAATCAGCTGACAATGTCGACAAGATGCAGGAACACCTGCTCAGTTATTCCCCATGCTGATCATGACTTCATGGCTGCAGATATCTTAAATCCAGGCATTTCCAATGCAGATGCAAAATTGTCAACTTTAAACCTCAGCTCCACAATTTCACTATTGTCCTGTAGTCCTTTGATAAATTCCCGCTGTAGTTTTGCAGTCCCCTTTTGCACAACCAGGGTGATCTGCACTGCTTTGTGGAGAAATGATGCAATTGTGTCAAAATCAGTTTCAATGCAGCCACGGGATGTCATAGCAGGGGTTCCTGGTGGGGCAAACCAGGAAAAAAGCTTTAGAAGTCCTCCCACAACTTACCTTTACTTCAGACAAACGACCCACATTTGCAAATACACAACTGCTGCCAAATCTCCTATTTCCAAGGACAACCATCAATATTGAGTATTCAAGTGCCAGGTTGAAATAACATACCAAGACGGATACCTCCAGGCTGCCAAGCACTACTGTCTCCATAGACAGCACTCTTATTCACAGTGATGTGACATGCTTCACACACTTCCTCAAACAGATTGCCTGCAGATAAATAGTACATTCACAAAACTAAGTACAAAATGTGTAGGGCAAAATGAAGTATATAGGGACAAAGGAAAGGCAGAAAGACATGAAGCAACAGCAAGGAGAAGGGTCAACCTACAACCTGTCCAAGCAGAGCCAGCAGCAGAAATCGGATGATGGTCTTAGATGCATAATTGTTATCACACTAGCATGTTTGCCTCTGCTGCTACTGTACAAAAAATGTCACATGAAGGACACACCAGGATAAGCATGACAGGCAGACAAAAAAGGGAAAGAGTCAGATGGATAACCAAGACTGACCTGTAACACCAAATGGCCTGAGGTCCCAAAGTACTAAGTGGTTATCAGTCCCATCAGTCACAAGTTTGCATCCTCGCCTCTTCAAACCATTAGCAAGTGCTTGAGCATTCTTTTTCACTTGCTTCATATACTCCTTGTACTCTGGTGATGCTGCCTGCTTCAGAGCTGTTGCTAGTGCTGCAACATGGTTATTGTGAGGTCCACCTTGTAGTGTTGGGTGAACTGCAAAATTAATATCCTTCTCAAAATTATGGACATCATCTACTGTGCGCTTGTGGGGCTTCAGTCCCTTCCTATAAAAGATCATGCCACCCCGTGGACCTCGTAAGGACTTGTGTGTGGTTGATGTCACAACATCACAATAATCAAACGGGCTGTCACATTCCTGAACAGAAACACAAAACTTGTTCAGCAATATTCTTCTCAATCGTGGTCACATAGTGTGCCCCTAAGGCCATGAGATAGGCTACAACTGAAGCAGAAATGTAATCAGTTGTACAATTCACAGCTTCCATGCTGAACACAATGTAGTAAAAATGACAATTTACCTGACACTACGTAAGAACATCTACACCAATGAATCACTTCACAAAAAAATGCTATCAAACATGTGCAATTCTGGAACAGCATTAGGCAAATGAAAAGTAACACAGAGATCATAGTCCAACTAGGAAGGAATCAACTGATGGAATGCATGGTCCAACAACACAAGTAGGATTTGGGATCCTAACCTCAGCAGCAACAAGACCACTGATGTGAGCCATGTCACACATAAGAATAGCATTCACTTTGTTGGCAATTTGGCGGAAGCGACCATAGTCCCACTCACGGGGATATGAGCTCCCTCCACAAATCAATATCTTTGGGCGAAAGAGTAACACCGTCTCCTCCAATTTTTCATAATCTATCAACCCAGTCTCTGGGTGGACTTTGAATGGAAGGCTCTGAAAGTAAATTGAAGCAGCTGAGATCTTCTTTCCACTACACAAGTTTTCCGGACAAAAAAACCAATACATAAGTATGGTGGCCCACTCTGTGCATGATAGACACAAAACTCCATTTCCCAGGGAGCTCCAACTTGTAACTGAAGGTGCAGGAAGGTCACACGAGTTCCAAGGATACTGACCTGTGCGTGTGATAACCATGGCTAACATGACCTCCTGACAAGACATCCAACCCCATGATGCGATCTTGAGGTTGCAAAAGGGCAGTGTACACAGAAAAATTTGCTGAAGAACATGAATAGGATTGCACATTTACACCCCACTTTTCAGCATCAAGATGAAAAGCTGCCAATGCTCGTGATTGGCAAAGGGACTCAATCTGATCAATGTACTGATTGCCCTTATAGTATCGACTGCCAGGAAGACCCTCCGAATACTTGTTTGTCAGATGGCTGCCCAAAGCTTCAATAACAGCCAGTGAAGTGAAGTTCTCAGATGCTACAAGTTCAATACCTTTCCATTGCCGGAGCTTTTCTCTCTCCATCAACTCCCAAAGGTCAGGGTCAGATTGAGCTAGAGGCTTGTTACCCCACTCATGCACACTTGGTCTTCTGGTTCCTCCACGGTCATGATGGTAGTGGAAGGCTTCTTCATTCAAGCTCCAGCTTGATCCTGGATTCAGAGACGAATTGGGTGGAGCTCTAAGAATGGATTTCTGAGGATGCTCAGTTGGTACAACAGGCTGAAATGCACCATGGGATGTAGACTGCGACAGTAGCTGTGAGCCCTGGCCCGGGCCGCCTTGATACAAAATGGGGCGTTGGGCATCACAAGGGGACGCATGGGAAGCAACAGGAGAAGCTCGAAATGGAATTTTGCGATGTCGAGGCTGAAGAGGAGATCCCCTTCGCTTCACCCTTTGCAGATTCCCGACCGGTGCAAACGCGCCAGACGAAACCCTTGCTTCAGAACCACCAGCAGAACGTCGATTCTCATTGCCATCCTGACCAGCGCCGTGCATGGCCGTGTCTCCTCCTCCTCCTCCCTGTGTCATCAATTGCAGCATGCCTTGCGATCGTAACTCCCCCATACTCATAGCCGGGAAATTCTCGCAGCTGGTGTTCAGATGCATGGGCGATACCTGGAAAGAATCAGCGGCCGCACCGTCGTTAGAAAGAGCCGAATGCAAACTGCCGTCCTCTGCTCTATCATCACGTCCTCCACCTTGCTGCATCAAATGAAGGTTGTATCCCAAGGACAAATTCGGCTTCATCTCGTCACTATCCATCTTCTTCTTCTTCTTCTTCGCTCGGTCGTTTGCAAAGCCAACCAAGGAAGGAAGGAAAACACCCTAGCCCCAACCCCAAACCCTAATCCGAACCTTTGCTTGCTTGCAATAAGGCCCCTTTCTCTCGCAAAGCTCCACTCTACAAAGCTCCAAGACTTACCGTCACAGACTACAAGAATTTCCCTGCTGACGACAAGAGCCCGACTTCAAAAACGCGTGATTTCTATGAGCATTAGTAGTACTCCAAGGGCAACAGCATCCAGTTTCCCCTAACAACTCCCTTGCTTCCACAAACCAAAAGACTCTTGAGAAGCACACTAGCCTATGCATATTCTCTACTCTTCAAAATCGGAATTCCTATTGCCTTGCGCTTGTAAATCAGAAGCCAGAAATTCCCGAAACCCCAGAGCTGCTGCTGCTTCTTCCTCTGCTTCTTCTTCGAACGGGTTGAACGTCTGTAAGTGCATGCACGACGCACAGGAAGGTGGCAAGCGGAGGATGTACCTAGAAGAGAATATGGACTTGGTTCCGTGCACCAGATCCATGCAGATCTTCGCTCCTGAAACCGATTAGGGTTTGATATTCACGTTTTTTGGGTGGTACTCCACCGCATAGGATTATTGTTTTGCTCAAAAAAATCGACGTTGCAAGCTTTACATATTTCTATGTGATTGCAGTTGATTGCTCGCTTGCTTTTCCCATTGCCTTCTTCAGCACCATAGCAATGGAAAACCAACGCTCTCTGTACCAGCTCTCTGCACTGTCTTTTTTTCCTTTTTTCCTTTTCTCGGAGGATTTCAGAAGCATTGGTGAACAAGTGTTTAATTGTGGATGCACCCAAGGAGTAGTAATGGGTGAGGGGATGATGGTACTGGGATGAACACCTTCACCGAGCATGAAGCCATTTGCTTTGATGTGGGTATTTGCAGAGCAACATGATGAAGTCATTCTGCTTGTTGCAATTGCCAAGGCTAGCTTTTGAAGTTGTCTTGAAACCCTAAACCCTTTTGCACCATCATCATCTACTCCTCCTTCCTCTAACAAGCTCTCTAAGATCACATTCATTCATTCTTGCAATGCCTGATTAACCTCACACATCGTAAGCTCACATCTAGAAGTTTCCTTTTGTCTGTCTGTCTGTCTGCAACCTAACTGTTGTTTCTGATCCATCTTCTCCTTTCCAGTTCTCTATGGATAACATGCAAGACTGTGTCAGTCAAGAGCTATGTACAGTTTTCTTTTATTTTCTATGGAGTTTTGAATCAATGTCCTTCTTGTCTACAGGTGCGTGCTTGACAACATTGCAGTAAAAGCTTACAATAAGTTTTCTAATATCAAGGTAAGCAAGCCTTGTGATGACAGCCTTTTGGTCCAACCCACTGTGGTGCAAGCCTTTTGATGTCACCTAAGTAAGTAAGTGGCATGTGCTACCCAAACACGATGGTGATGTCATGAGGTTTGTAATGTTCTTCATCATGTAATTTCCTGTGGTTTCTCTTAGTTTGGATATTTGTCAATCTTGATGGGTTTGGAATTTTTCAGTCTGGTAGATAGATAGATTGTCAGTTCTTGCCATATCTGATAATTTAACCTATGAAGGGCAGTACAGGTAGTATGCCTCCTTGCTGAAAGAAGCATGATGTGGATTATTCTACAGGTGGAAACTACCTTTTCTGTTTCTGGTAACAAAGTTTACTGCACCAAAACTTGAAGCTGGAGCATCAATTGATCTCCTGATCCATGGTTGACTTTGGGGAATCAAGCAGGTGGAAGAGGAGGTTACCATGAGGATTTGAAAAACCCTAAAATTGGGGCCCTAACAGCAAACCATGCACATATATTGAAAGGTGAGATCATTGTTGACAAGTTTGAACTCGATGATTTTGCTGGATTTTGCACTCATCAGTTTGTAAGTCACTATAATTGAGAAGTTTGCTGGGTAATATGGTATTCTTGATGTTGTCTAATCACTGATCTACTGGAGATGAGCCAGTTGTTCAATAGCATCTAGCTCAACAGTCTTGTCATCAACAGTATTGATCTGGTCACTGGGAGAGTTCAGTCCTAAAAGGCATTGCTTCACAGGTGTTTGGGTTACAAATGGGGAGCAGCTGTTTTCTGAAGAGGCAAGCAGAGAACCCAGAAAATCTCATTTCTGGTAATCGATGTTTCAACACGATCTTTGGTCTTTTGTGTTCAAAGAAATCAGTCTTGACAGTGTGAACCTCATGTTTGGTGAGGCAGTCATCATTGTCATCAAATGGGCTGATGCAAGTTTTTACAACTTTCAGCTGGTTCGATGTGATATGAATTTTGCATCAACATCATCCCACTTTCTCTTCTAGTGTGTTCGGCTTTGAGGAGGAGGTTTCATATGCCAGAGACATGGGATAGTCATGGTTTCCGCTGTGTACATTGTGCCATTTCTCTGGTGTATGATGGAGTCTTAACACTAACTGTAAAAAGAGCCAATTCCAACATCCACTTCAATGGATACAACAGCCATGGCATGCAACTATGAAAAAGATGTATGATGTCTTCCTGGATAATTGCATTTGTCATCGAATAGTTACTACAAAGTATTGGGAGTTTGATCAAAAGGCTTATTGACCAAGCACACAGAATGTTTTTAGAAGGAGCCATGTTTGTTTGTTTCTTTTCACATATTCATGGAAGGAGGCCTCAAACATTTGGCCTTTGTGGAGGTCTAATTTATGGGGGCATTTGTGCTTGTTTGGGAAGGTCCACGAAATGCGATGAAGTCCTAAATTGATTCACAAAGGCCATTGAGACATGACATGATGTATTTGGTTTAAATCAATCCACTATGGTGCCAAATGTAATACCAAATATCTTGTGCAAAGTTGCATATATGAATATCTTGAAGGGTGTAGAACCATAGTAAGGTTGGCAACTAGGTTGGTATAACTAGTTAATACTCATATGTTCTCTCATGTGGTGGTTATAAATATGTTATGAAAAGATTGTCAAATGCTTTTGTACATCTCTTTGCAAGTAAATTTATCAAACAACAAAAAGCAAGTTATGGTTGAAGCAAGTTATGGTTGAAGGTAGTTATTCATGTTGGGCAATTTTGAATGTATTTGTATGACTATACTTGCCCATTGGGTATTGGAATAAAATGGTTATTGAAACAAGTGAAATGAGCACAACATTGTTCAAAAGGTCATCCGTGACTATGTTTGATAGTACATGGTGTTCATTTATGTATGAATTAAAATCTACCAACACACAATTTAGCAAATGGATTGTATATCTTTGCAACAATTGGGTCACACTTACCTTGATTATAATTTGCACTATTTTTCAATGTTGCCATCATTCACAAGTCTAATCTAATGTACAAGTTCTCTATGAGCATTACCTTGAAGCTCTTATATAATCTAAGGAATGCCACAAGGTTGTGACTTTAATTTGTAAGGTTTGTTTGCTTACTAATTGGATGTTGTCTCAAAGAGGAAGATTCTTGTATGTCTCCATGGCCAATATAAAAAGAACACACTAAAATATAGACAATAGTAGTGGGACAAAAATATATCATTGATGCATATACATACACCCCTGACAAAAAGCTCAAAAACCTTAAAGAAGACATTACGATATCTATTGCAAATTATCAAAGATTTCAAAGCACTACCTTGGCGGCTTTGACACTAATTATATTATTTTCAGAAATGTTGAAATTTTCCCCCCCAAAAAATCTAATGAAATTTCTTTTTGGAAGGAAAAGTATGGAATCTTTTTTCATATTTTACTTTTCAAAATGAGAATTCCACAATTAATTAACTATTTGACAAACAACATGTCAAAGGTGCTACATAGTTTTGGAAATTGGTTACCTTCAATTTAGGTACTTATTACTTACATTATTTTTGGCTCCCAACAAACTCTGATTTTGAGCATGTAAATGCAAATGATTTCCGTTCATACTTTTGGGGCATGTATATGTACATATTATATATTCTTAATGGTTATCATAATACTTGAACAATTTCGGCATAAGTTAAATTTTTTTGTTTTGCCAAATTTTTGAAATTTTATTTATTATTTGTGCCAAAATTATAATAAAATGAAAAGTTCAATTGTCAAGTTTGAACCACAGACCTTCAAGTATAGAAAGTGAAGACTGAAACAATCTAGACACATTAAACTATTGCATAAAAAAACTGTTTATTATTTTATACAACCATTACCTATCGAAATTTTCAAAATTAAAAAAACCAAGTGCTAAAGTTGAGAATTAAAATCTAACTAATTATTTGACAATTTGTTGCCAAAATCGTTCAGGTACTACGGTATATCTGTTAATAATACATATTAATTATTTATGAACACACCCCAATGTTGGTGCATCCCAAAGCTCAATGTTTTCGTGTGCAATGGGCCACTTTAATTGGCCCAATACACAAACAAAAAAATCTAATACTCTTTCACACTTTGCCACAACACAAACATTCAATAACTATATGATAATGTGCAAGAGCTTCCCTTTAGCTCAAGTATATATAATACAAAAGTAAACTTTTGAGCAAAGGATATGGGACAAAATGTGTTGCTACCTTGTGTGCATGTTATGTTGCCCACCTCATTTGCTTGAGTAAAATTATTTAATTCCTAACTTTATTCATCACTATTTTTGGCATAGGCTTTCACAAGAGCTTGGGTACCTATTGGGATTCATATTGATTTACTTAAATTAGATGTGTGGTGCATCTCCAAACTTGTTTGTTTGCTTCTTCTTTTTTTTTGGTTTTGGTGCAATGGGCCTCATTGATTGGCCCATCATACCAAAAAAAAACTTAATGTGAACATCCCCTCTCCCCCCCCCAAATAGAAGTGACACACTTTTTACATGGTCATGTAAAGTTGCATAAGTGTATTTGTTTTACACTTAAATAGTTTTACATGGCATAAAATAGACTTACAAAGAGTATAAGTAGTAAACCATATACACCATACATGCACAACAATGGTATAAAGATTTCCATGTCCTTTTGCTAGTGAATAAAGGGAAGAATAGCAAGTATTATACTTCGATCAAGCTACTAATAATGGGGATTTTAAGCCTAACTCCATTTGATTGAAAATAGAAAATGAATGTTTTTTCCACATTGAACTATTGATAGTTCTTTGAAAAAATATATTATGGGCCATTTTGCCAATAAAACCATGAGTGGAAAAGCACATTCATCCATCCAACTTGCATGCAAAAAAATATAGAAATAAAAAACCTGAAAATTTGAAAATATCGATGACAAAAATAAAACTAAAGACAAATCATTATTCATGAATTCTTTTTTGGGATACAATTGAAGTTGTTTATGGTCGTTTGCATATTCCTCTCTTTAGGGGCCAAAGAAAATGCCTTTTTGTGCCAATAACCTTTTGTTTTTCATGTGAAAGCTTCACAAACTTAATATCATTAACATCTCAATCCTTGGACCAAGGTCTTCAAATTGTAAAAAACCCAAGGAATAATTCTATATGTGTAGGGGAACTCTTGGGTTAAAGATACAACCCTTTGGACTTCGAGGTTTTAAAAGTTCCAAGAGTGAGGATTTACCATACAAATAAACTAGGGGGAATTGTTGGGGGCTTTCTCTTAAATTTTTGTTTTGGGTAATTCAACCCCTAAACATGGTATGGTGATTTACAATTGCATATAAAACACAATGCAAAAATTGTTCAAACTCAATTGCACATAAGAACACAAATTGAAGATGAACAAAAAATTTAAACATTTTGTGACATAACCCAAAAAAAAATTTATAGTTATGGTTGAGTTCTTTCATCCTTTTTGGGTTTTGGGATACCAGATATTGAATACCACACCAAAATTTTCAATTGAAAATAAGAAAAAAATGAGAAAACAAAGAAAATTTACACTACCCAATTTAAAATATATATTTTTTATAGGCTCACTCACTCACTTGTTCCATTTGCACATGGATTCACTTTGCTTTGTTCAATGTCCGTTCTCTAGATTGATTTGAACCATCTTTAAAAGCTTTTCAATCATTCGTTCCCTTTTTTTTCATTATTGTTCCCAAAAAGTAAAGGAGTAGATGAATTCAAAATTTTCAAAGGGTAAAATAAGAACCTAATTGGTAAGGGGATAGTTGTTGCTACATGTTGGGTGTGAAAATATAAGAATACAACTTTCTTTGAAGTTTTGGAGTTGAAGCTTGACAAGGGATCGAAAATTTTCCCTTGAAAATTTCCCAAAATTGGCAACCCACAACTACTTACAAAAGGTGGTCAAGAATGATAGCAAAACTAGTGGGTACAAAACTATCTATGGTTCATTGTTGTTTGAAATAACCATTTTGCCACTTGTGGAATTTAAAATGGGCCACCAAGTTAGTTGTTTGACCTTTAGGTTGTTGCACTTTTCTATTTAACCCTAATTTAGCCCTATGCATTTAACCCTAATGCAAACAAAAAGTATTCCACACAAGACAAATCAAAAACCCCTCTCCTCTCCGCCATTCACCCAACAACACTTTGTCGACAATCCAACATCCAAGCTTGATAAGAAACAAAGAAAAGACAACACAAAAAGTTATAAAGTTTACCCACAATTGCACATGATACATGAGAGAAGGTGCTCATTGCACACAAATTTGTGGAAAACAATCAAAATCAAAGATTTTTAAAAAATCCAAAGAACCAATCTCAAGACCATATCAGAGGATACACACACACACACACACACACACAAAAGTCAAGTCAATTAATAATAAATAAACAACACAAGCCAAAATATCATCTTTCAAAGATCCTCATATAAAAATAAATAGACCTATTATTTATTTATTTATTTATTTATTATTATTATTATTACCTAGGGGGGCCAAAATCCCTTTAGCTACACTATATATACTTTATAATAATGAATCCAAACACAATATCCTTGCCTTGGTAGTAGGCAAGGCCAATAAAGAAAATTAGACCCAGACAAGCGTGGCCCACACTACAAAACTACCCTTTTTTGTTGCAAGGTGAGGGTCATGCTTATTATTACTTGGGTGCCTCTTTTGCCTGTCTCGTGTCAATAAGGTAGACTTTTTAGTTCCGGATATCGGGTTGCTACGAACTGGATTTGAATATATATAAAAATTGACCCCTTTACCCCCGGGAGGGGTGGCAAAACAAAAACAAAAAAACAAAAATAAACTTGATAACGGAGGAGACGCGGATGGATACCGTATATAACTTTAATACTTTCCATTCCTTGATTTCACGACTTGGCCAAGTTTTTTTTTTTTTTTTTTTTTTGGTGGATTAATTCCTATAAAGAGCCTTGTCTATAATTGGCAATTGATGTCCCATTTTTTTTTGAAATAAATAAAAAGCTAGTCAGCACGGTAATGATTTTTAGTTGAGCACATAAAAAAATAAAATAAAATAAAAATAAAAATAAAACAAAATGGTGTTTGCAAGGCCTTTAACATGAAGGACCGCCCCAAGCAGGCCTTTATATCTGGCCAGAAAGGTTTTGGGGATTGTGAATATGGTTTTTTTTATCATATTCAAGAATTAGGGTTTAAGGGTTTAGGGTTTAGACAATGTTGGATATGGGTTTTCATCGCAAAGAATGGGGAGAGCTTTGCAATATCCTACTTTGTCATTGTTGAGTTTTTCACTTTTGACACCTTCACATTATTGTCCTTTCATTTTGCAAGATAACTGTGTTGTCGTGAAGCTTTAGAACTTTTGGTTCTTGTGCTTCTACGTTATTGCTTGCAAAGCTTTCATTTTTCTCATTTATGTGTGTAGTTCTAGAGTTGTAAGTTTGCTAGTTTATGTCTATAGCTCTAGAGCTTCCAAGGTCTTGCTTATGCGTGTAGCTCTAGAGTTTCCAATGTCTTGATTACGCATGCAAGTCCAAAGCTTCCATTTGTCTTGTTATTGTGTGTAGCTCCAAGGTTTTTAGTTAACTTCCATCATTGATTCAAGGGTTCTAGTTTCTTGTTCCTTTGCAAATTCTATTTTAATTCAAGTACTAATTTCAAGTGTTATTCATAATCATAATCAAGTAAATTTTTCTCAATCTTTTTTTTTTGTTTTTACTTTAATTAAATCATAGTTTCTAGGGTTTGGTGCTCAAATGTGCATGGTGTGGGTGGTGGTGTGTTGTGTGTTATCCTTGTGCATTCTAAGGTTTGTTGCTCAAGTGTGTGCATAGTGTGGGTGTTGTGTTGTTCTTGTGCACAAAGCCTATCCGGAACTTTGTAATGGTTGAAGATAGAAGTTTTGTTCTTGAATCTATGGGTGGAATTGATGAAGTTACCTTTAATGTGAATATATGTTAACCTTCTCACTATTTGTCAAATGTGAAAAATGTCCACTGGCAATGTGATCAAAGTGATGTACTAGTGTCTAATAAGGCACATCTTCAAGCTATGGAAATGCAAGCTTTGTTATGGAAACTACATAACAGAACTTCTATTTGTTGGAGTTTATTTGTTGTAAATAACTTACATGTTGATTTTGAAAATCCTCAAATGTTGTGATGCATCATCTATAGATCTCAACAGGTTTTTAGTAACATTCTAAACCAATCTAATTCAAATATTAAAAAGGGTTTAATCAAATATAACAAAACCAATTAGATTACTCTGATGAAAACACATGTTGATAATGTTTGTCCTCATTTACTTGCTAAAAAAAAAATTATATGAAGTGAAAGGGCAATGGTAAAGCTTTTTGGAACATATCATAGTTGACAACTGGGAAGAAAAAGTTTGGGGTGATTAGTTCTACCATTACTATTTTTTTGGGGGCAACAAACTCATACAAGAATTTGAATGAAACATGAAAGGGATTTTTAGAAGATCTTTTGCTTTATATTTGCAAAGGTTATAAGCTTATTTCAACTTGTGAAAACATTTGGTTATGCATATTAGTATTACAATAATGCCCTTACATTGTGTTTCCTTCTCGTTCCTCTCTTATGGAATGAGTGTTTCCTACAATCGTTACAAAACCATGGAATTGCATGTGCTACCACATTTGTCCTATGTAGCTACAATGTTTGCTAGTTTTTGATATCTAGATGTTCAAAAGTGGCATTGACACATTTATTTTAATGGTTAATTATCTAGATGGAACTTGGACACTTAGGCTTGTTACTATTGTGTTGTTTGAAGTGCATGAAACAAGCAGCAATGCCATGGCTTTGCAACTCCAATCTTTGTTGGACAAGTTTGGATTAATACACTATGAAATTGTTTTGTGAAAAATGAAAGCAATAATTTGGGAACCATGGCTATAACATTAAGATCAATAATTGATTGTGAGTTGTTCAAACTTTTGCAGGTGTATGACAGTACTTGCTTCAAACATGTGATGTTTAAAACATGTTAATATGCAATGAATGATGATAAAGTTTCTATGGGTTTAATTTTGGTGAGTGTGAAAGATGCCCAGACTAGTTTGTAGAAAACAATCAATTGGACAAAAAAATCAAGAAAAAGGAAATAGGAGTGGGAAAAAGCTTGCATTAAAAGTGGGATGTCACAACAATGAAATTACTCCAATGAAAATTATAATGAAAACCAAGTTTGTGAATAAAGTTATTATGTTTGAAGAAATTTTAAACTTCAAACAAGCCATTTTATTATGTTATGGGAGGCAAAAAACAGTAACATTGCAACAAAAAGTCCTTAAAGCCCAAATGTGGGTCATTACAGAAACTATCATTCATTGTTTGAATCTTATGGTGACGACATGTGCAATGAACCAATCCAAAGGCCACTAACTTTTATCATATTCTTTAGTCATTGTAATTAATTTACTTGTGGCTATGGATTTTGAAACAGACCCCCTTGATGGCAATGAAATTTTTAACCTTTTTGATGTTGACCTCAGTATGTTGAGCAAAAACATGCAACAAAAGGTTGTGAAGCTAATTAAACCTTTTTCAGAATTTTTGAAAACCTTTGATTCCCATCAAGTTCACAATATTCATAAAAGCATTCATGAAAAATGCCTATTACATTTTGGAAGGCACCTTACATGAGTGGACACCTTCCTCAATAAAAAGGAATGTTTTTATGTATATTCTTTACAAGTGGGAGGGATTTTTACACCCATGTAAAGCACTTGCAAAAAAATTATAGTATATGGGGAGGACACATTACCGATTAGAAACTTTCCTTCAATAAGGGGGCAAGGGGCAGGGGTATTGAAAAGTGGAATGCCCACTGTCACCAAAAAACTAAGGGAATATTTTTTGTAGTGTGCACATCTCCATTACTAGACATCCATAGACTAAAATATGATTTTGATACTTTTACTAAAACATGACAATTCTGATTCAAATATTTTTCTTCTTCAAGATCCTAATAGACATTTAAGTTTTATGGCCTTAATTATATGGCCCACAAAGGATCAAACATTCATTTTGATTTCCTCTCTAGGAGTCAACAAGTTGTTTTATGTGGCTACCATTCATACCCAACAAAAAAATCCCCACAAAATATTAATTCTACTACTTCAACATGGTTAAGTTTCAAAGATTGGATAGAAATTCAGGGACAGAGTTAGCCAGTCCAAACATCATTACTTCCCAACATCCTCTCAGTCCCAAAAACTTCCGGAACTCCCACAAGACAACATGTACTATTCACATTCCATACCTAGTTCAAAATCCCCAAAAACATCATGCATGAGCTGCCACACAACCACTCCAAAAATCCTAGACACACTCATCTTCTCCCTTGTGTTAGTCCCTATAGAAACACATGCAACAACTCAAGACCATTTCCTGACATTCTTAGCACAACGGAAGTCTTTTCGTCAGGATTCTTCTCATTTAGTTCTCTTGATCAAGTTCTGCTTCTACCTATTTACAACACCCCAAAATCAAAATCAAATCACACTTTTTTAGTCTTCCTTAAAAGTCTAGCAATTTAGCTTATCTTTCATCACCCCCTAGAACCTCCACAAACGATCCCCCTAAGTCCTTCCTCAACCTACCTCAAATATCTTCCTCATCACTTCATGTCTTTGCTTCCCCAAAATCCCCCTTGCCACCCCAAAATCCCCCTTGCCAATCACATTACAAAAATTTGATCCACAGAACTCTTGAAGAGTTCTCATTGGGTTGCTCATATTTTCTTCCATCTCAAAAACTATCTCACTTACTTCCTTTGTCATAACTTGCCAAGCCACCAAAAACACAAAAAAACAGAAACATAGTAAATTATTTTATTTTATTTTATTTTATTTTATTTTTTTAGCATCGTTGAAACATTGTGATGCCATTAGTCCACCCGAAGTCTGAAGAACCTTCATCCAAAAACAGATAACATTGTTTTTAGGTTACACCACTCTCATAGGCATTTTTTTTAAAAAAAAATGTGATACCTAATAGATATGAGGACTTTGTCTCTCATGGGCAAGGTGTTAGGTTCAAATTTGGCTAGGTGTAGCAAAACATGCAAAATCATAGTAAAAAAAGATGTATGATGCCCAGACACATATTGATGTTACCCAATAATAGACTTTTGTCCTATTATGCACATCTTGGGCCTATAATAGTGTTTATTACAAGCCCAAATTGTGCATAATAGGACCCAAACTCTATAATGGGTAGCACCCATATGTGTCTTGGCATCTTCGGACACATCATAGACTGGCAAATGGGTAGCCTACCTAGGAGAAAAAAAAGCAAGCAATGCTTTTGTACTGCCTACAATAAGGACCCTTTGTTTATTTCATGTGTGTTTTTAGTACACTAAGCATATGTCCTTGAGTTTTTTTTGTGTCTAATGTTTTTCTATTGTCTAAACATTTGGATTTTTAAAAACTATTTATGGATATAAAAAATAGTAAGTGGGCATCCAAAAAAGATTTGAATTGATCATGATCGGGGTTGAAATTAGGCATTGAAAAAAAAGGTATCATTCGTAATTAGGCATTGTTTGAAATCTAGAAAAAATTGCCTTCTTGGTAAACCTTCTAAATCTAGAAGTGCAACGCTTTGTGGTGAATTTTCACAATCAAGGGGGGGAAAAAATGAGAAAATTTTGTCATTTTTTTTTCCAATGCAATTGAAATTATTATTATTTTTTTGACAAATAAATTCTCCAATTTTTTGAATTCACAAAATTGGGGGAAATTTTCTTAGAAAGGTGGTGTCAAAATACAACCCATTATTATTGTAAGAAAGTGGTTTAGAAGAACCCATGTAGTACCTTTTTAGGTTTAGCACTAATTATATATTCTCAAATGTCAATTTTAAAAAATAAAATTATATACCTTGAAATGCTGAAAGTTAAGAAAATTACATGCTTGTTGATGCCCAAAATTTGCAAACTTGAAACAATTATGCAGAATATATTTAAGGTCAATTTTTTAAGAACATTTCCATCACTCAGTAATAGGGTAGATAGGCCAGTCATCGAACACATAGCATGTCAAAAAAAAGCTAAGGTTCAATTGCGGTGCATTTTGGCAAATATTTCTCAATTCTTCTTCATTTTGAGTGATTTAAAATGTTATAAGAGCTCCTTTTCAAGCTCTACAAATCATCTTTGAAATGCAAAGCCAAAAGAGCAGTAAAACAAATACGTTTTTTCAAATTGTAAATCACATTTGTTTTCATTTTGACTCTTCCTACTTTCAAACCTCATAACTTTCTTATTTCTTTTCATTTTAAACGATTTAAACTGCTACATGAACACCACCTGAAGTTCTACAAATCTTTTTTGAACTCTAATATTAATAGAGTAACACAAAAGGAGTTTTTTTGGATGTTTAGGAATCGACCTTTGCAGTGTTTGGTGGTTTGTTTCTTTTGAGTTTTGGTCAGTAGTAGTAGTAGTAGTAGTAGTAGCGCAAAAAGAAGCTTTGCAAAGCAACATTAACGCAAGGGGCAACAACAGCAAGCACTAGGGGACGCACAAAGGGGAAGCTAGCAACAAAGAAAGACAAGCACAAGAAAATACACAATGCAAGAAGAAGACCCCCGCACCCCCCCCGCCCTTCCGCCCCCCCTGCGTGAATGCGTGCCAGGGGCGGCGTGGGACCAAAATCGTTGGAGAATCGGGTCAGTACAAGGGAGTTCCGTTCCGACACGGTTCACGATTCTGCGGACCCCTTACCTCAAACTTGGTCCTGAAGGTGCGCCGGGTCGTCCGACTACAGAGGATATCCACCAGCATCAACGAACCTTTGCATTGTTTTCTCGCTCATTCCTTGGTATATTCTCTCCTCGACTCTATTCTGTCGCGGGAACCAAGCTCTCTCCTGACTCTCCACCTCTTCGCCAGCCAGCCAGCCGTCACCAATAAGTCTTATTACTGTTTTGATTTGGTTTTTTTTCTTTTTTCTTTCTTCCTTTCTCTCTTCCAGGTTGATCCAAATCGCAAGCAATGTCGTCGTGTGAAAGCTTAAGTTAGAGCGGTTCTGTCGTCCTCGATTCTATCAACATTGCTTCTGTTCCGTGTTTTGAAGGTCCTTTCAAATAGTGATGGTTTCGGTTTTGCCAAAAAAATAAAAAAAATTCAAACCCCCTCTCCTCCCTCCCTCTCCTCGTACAGACGGCTGCGTGGAGTTTGAGAACAAGACAGTTAAGACAGAAGAAGAAGAAGAGCGAGGAGAAAGGGAAAGGAGGAGAGGAGGCTGGAGGTGGACGTTTGCTGTTTGAGGTATTTAGCTTTGCACATCGCGGATTTTGACGCTTGCTTGAATTTTTGATTGGATCTCGTCTCGGATCTGTAAATCAGGAATTAATTGCGAGTTGATAATAATGTGACAGAATAGATGGAGCTCAAGTCCTTTTTTTTTGTCGGGGAGCAAATGATCTCAGAGCTCCACTGGTTGGAAACCGTGACAATGATTGTTTTGTTTATTTTGTTTGTCGTTGGAATTTTGCAGAGTTTGTAGGCGTTCGTGGATTATTATGCGATAGAGATGTACGCGGTGGAGGATTAGGAGCGAAGAAGAGACATTTTGTACTAGGTTGAGCTACTAGTGTGTTCTGTGTTTTGGTTGTTGTTTGGATTGATAAGGAATGATGGCGACGAACACGAAACACTTGCCTGCGGGCTTGAAATTGCTGAAGAGACTGAGAGGGGGCAAAGATCTAAATGCCAATAGTTACAGGACGTCTGTGTTGATCATCACGTTCATTTCCTATGCGTTCTATCACATGTCGCGAAAACCCCCCAGTATTGTCAAGACTGTGTTGGACCCCGAGGACAACATCCATTCCTCTCCACATTATTCTTTGCCGCCGCTTCACACATGGCCTGCGAATTACTTGTTAGCAGCAGCCAATTCGAATGCCAAGGGAGACGCGGGATCCAACGTTCTGGCCACACAAGAATCGACGAGGAGAAACGCCCGCGCCGCCGCCCAGACAAACGGAACCGGATTGATAAGCAGCATCAGCAGCATCGAGTACGATGAAGGATGGTCCAAGAGCAGCAGGGATGATGGAGAACTCACGACGCTGCAGCAGGGCCGTGGCTGGCCACCGTTCGACGGGAAGACGGGCAAGGCAAGGTTGGGGGAGGTGGACCTTGCGTTCTTGGCGTCCTACGCGATTGGGATGTACTTCGCAGGGCATCTTGGAGATCGTCTCCATCTGCGTCTGTTTCTTACGGCAGGGATGGCGATAAGTGGGTTCTTCGTGTGCCTCTTTGGCCTAGGCTACTGGCTCGACATACACTCCTTTAGCTACTTCATCGGCGTGCAGATGTTCGCGGGGTTGTTTCAGGCCACCGGTTGGCCGTCTGTGGTCACTGTAGTGGGGAACTGGCACGGAATGAGCAGGAGAGGCTTGATCATGGGAATATGGAATGCGCACACATCGGCTGGCAACATTCTTGGCTCCTTGATCGCTGCTGCAGTCCTCAAGTACGGCTGGGGATGGTCGTTTTTGCTTCCGGGTCTCCTGCTTGCTAGCGGGGGCCTCGTGATCTTCTTGTTTCTGGTTGTCGAACCGGCGGACGTGGGATTACCATCACCCCATAAGGAGGATGCTGCCCAAGGTAAGGCTGGCAAATCTTGTGGATACTGTTTTGAAAAGGCTTACTCGCTCTTCTTCTACAACCATTTTGGTGTGGGTAAATTCCAATTGTAGAACACAGCACTTTGGTGGTGTATTCTCTACTACAGAGAATCAGACTGCGAATTAGTCACTTGCAGAATGCACAGCATGCCATGGAATTCCAGAAATCTGTATAGTGTAGTATCATCTCTCTTCCACAAGTATTGCTGAATGTACATCCCAATGTACTCTACTGCTGTTCTTAATTCCAAACAAGAAGCGCAGTGGGTTTCATACATGCCTGCAGACTACTTATCCTCTTTCTTGCTCTGGCAATATCAGGCAGGTTGGCCGTAAACTATGGAGGTCGAGATGCAGAGGATGTAGGGCAAGCACGGGATGAGAATGTCAAATTGAAAGAAGTTGCAAGTGATGGGGAGGAGAAGGACTTGGAAGAAGGGTGCCTTGACAGCCAGACGGAAATACAACAGTTGTTGGACTTGAAAGACAATGAGAAGAAGCAAGCTATGCCATTTTTTTATAAGACTGATCCTGATGCCATTGGCTTCTTGGAAGGATGGAGAATTCCTGGAGTTGCCACTTTTGCACTTTGCTTATTCTTTGCAAAGCTGGTGGCATACACTTTTCTGTATTGGTTGCCCTTCTACATAAGGCATACTCGTGAGTGCTCCCTGCCCAGTATTTTTTCTTTGGATAAATCTGTTCAATCAATTGTGGACTATGAGCAACAGGTGGTTCTATTTCAGATAGAGCAGCTGGCCTTGTGTGCACCAGACCATTGACTCATACTATGCTCTCTGTCAATAGATTTGAGGTCCTTTTTGACATTACAAAATTTGTATATGCTGTGTCCGTGCTTCATTCACTCAAATTCATTGAATATCATGAAGTTCTGTTTGTTGCAGAGATTGCAGGGGAGTTTCTTGATGATAAAATGGCAGGAAACCTTTCCACCCTTTTTGATGTGGGAGGTGTAGTTGGAGGGATTCTGGCAGGATACCTGTCCGATCACCTGAAAGCAAGGGCCATAACTGCAGCTAGCTTCATGTTTGCTGCCATCCCTGCCCTGTACTGTTATAGGTTGTATGGGAGCATCTCACTTCCTGTAAATATTGGACTTATGATGGTCACTGGGATGCTAATTAATGGACCATATGCACTGATTACAACAGCAGTCTCAGCTGATCTTGGAACCCACAGATCTATCAGAGAGAATGGAAGGGCACTCGCTACAGTGACAGCTATAATTGATGGAACAGGGTCTGTTGGGGCAGCCATTGGGCCATTGCTCACAGGCTACATCTCAAGCCAAGGATGGGGTGCTGTATTTATAATGCTCATGGTTGCAGCCTTCTTTTCAGGAATTCTTCTCACAAGGTTGATAATAGCAGAGCTTGTGGAGATATTTGGAAAGAAACCAACTGTCCCATCTTTTAATGGGGAAATTGGTGGTGACCCCAATGGTAAATATTACTGGCTCTTTTCTTCAGATTTGTTGTTTGCCACCAACTGTGTAGTTCTCAGTTACTGCTTTTGATGAGCTATGTTTGATCGACTGGTTGATCAGCAATTGTTGAAGAGCCCTTGTTTTGCAATTTGGATTTTGGAATTGTGGGTGGAAATATTGAGCCTTGCACTGAACTCCCTGTGTTATGCTGTGCAGGTTTGATTCAACCATTGTTGGATGACAAACATTGACAAGCACGATGACTACTGTGGTGTCATATAATCCACTACATCTAGGACAATATCAGGCAAAGGTTTTTTTAGTCTCAAGAACTTGCGGACCATACCTCTGCCATCAAATTGCAGCTTCAAGGGAGTAGAATTTATAGGTCAGAGATGGCAAAAGGGTGCCTAGAGGGATCTACATCAGCTTCAGAATCTTGAGGTGGCTTTTTAATCTTTAATAGCCCCAGTAGAGGAGCAATGCATTTGAAGTGGTGGGAAGTAATTTGTTGGAAGTGTTTGTTGCTTGAAATTGGCTTATGTCTCAACCAACATGGGCAGGCTAAAATGAGCTCCAATGTCTTTGAGGGAAAGGATGAAAGATTGCAAGCTGGATGTGTAATGGTGGGCAAGTCAAGCAGAGTTGAACAACATATAGGTTAGGATGTTGGAGCTCACATGGCAGTACGGTTGGAGAACATTGCAGTTGCAAGCTCAAATCAAACGCAGGCTTATTTGATCTGTGAGAATGGAGCTTCTCTTCTGTTAGAAATCAAAGAGCAAAAGGTAGCCACAATTGACCATAGTTTGCTCTCACAATGCCTATCTACTGTGTTGAGCAGATGAAAACAGTTTGTTTTGTACAAAATAGAGAAGGCTCTGTGCCCACCAGATATGGGGTACATTGTAAGGTCACCTGAAACAAAAAGTACACTAGTCTTGCAGATTAGATTTTTCTGCAGATTTACATAGGATTCAAGATTAGCTTGCTCATACATAGGCACATTTGTCCCTTTTCCAAAGGGTACTTATACAGTCATGACTCAAGTTAGCCTTTTCCCAGGGACAGAACATATTGTCTAGTTTACAACCCCCAACTGGCATCAAACTTAAATTGCAGTTGGCATCAAGGTGAAGTTTATAAAAACTGAGGTCCTGTGTGTTTTATCAGCTGTGTGTTGTTGTGCAGAAAAGAGTGAGCAGCTTGAGAGATGTTGAGAGAGTGATGATTTATCTGGAGTGGTGTTGTTGCTGAGTTAGCAAGTGGTTGGTGTATTCTTGTTGGTTTCAACAGAAGATCGTCAAACCCGTAAACTCTCTTTCACCCTCTCCTGCACACATGACAAAATGACAACCCTGTAACACAATGGGCTTTCCTTCCACTCTCCCTTGTACATTTGAGGAACAGATTGTTTCACCTCTCCCCCCCTTTGCACAGTTGATGTGAGGGAATAGCTGTGGAACTTACTACTCCTCGAGCTGAGCACAAAAGTCCACTGACTAGGAACAGATTTGTCAAGACCTTTTCATCATATGTCAATAATTTGGTTTGTATCATTGAAATCCATTCTCCATAGTGAAAGAATCTGTTTTCCTAGGATGAACAATTGGGCATTTATTTCGGTCCATAATCGTTTGTGGAGTTTTGTGTATAAAAGGTTTTTTCTCCTTTTTATGATTGAACTTTCAAATTTTCCATATGCCTTCATCTTTTAAATCCCACAAATTATGTAGCTTTACCCTTGATGATTGCACTGGCAAATAACATCCTGAGGGAATTTAACTATGGCTATTAGTGGGAGTTTTCTTTGTGATTCACACTTTAATCACTAAATTCCTGATAACCAAATTTTGATTTTGATTTTTTTTTTTGTTTTTTGAATTTTAAATTGATGAAGCAAAAATAATGGTAATTTTATTTTTTTATAGGGTGTCCACATGCAGGGAAATCATAGGCTCCAAATGGTAAGTACATGTCACTTGGTGTGGGGTTTGATAAAAATAAGGCGTGTAGCAACTTCTCGAGGGAAATCATCTTAATTTTAAACTTTCACACAATTTCAAAAACCTTTTGCTTTAACTTAGTTCAAAACTAAGATTTTGATATATATCCTTTGCAAAAAAACTCTTTCATTAAGGTTTCTATCACAT
>Ga0116229_10000598_pt1 | contig 49622 bp, 33 predicted proteins | sample S1TSphgellanicum_3_FD_87313 | JGI IMG/M metagenome (GOLD analysis project Ga0116229, IMG submission 87313) | Host-associated microbial communities from peat moss isolated from Minnesota, USA - S1T2_Fc - Sphagnum magellanicum MG | ecosystem: Host-associated > Plants > Peat moss > Unclassified... | reverse complement strand
TAAACCCTAAAATTTTCCCCCCAAATTTAGCCTACTTTAGATTAATTACTATACATTTGTGAAAAACTTATTAATTAATTTGTGTCTCAACCCTAAACCTAATGGTTAAGTTAGTAGGGTATGCAATTAATAGAGTAGCTAGGTTAGTAAGGTAGGTGGTTAGCACAATAGCTAGGTCAGTAGGATAACTAGTTATTAGGGTAGTTGTGTCAGTAGGTTGGTGCAATACTTATGAGGGTAGGAAAGTGAGTAGGGTAGTTATGTGTGAGGTCAGGTCCAGGAAAAACGGCCAAGAACACAAAAAAAAGGAAAAAAAAGTACAGTGGTCAGCAGCAAAAAAAAATCGATTGTGATGAGCCCCATCCAGCGCCGAATGAAAAAACGCAACTCATCCAGTGGACAAAACAGCGAACTGTGCATTGGTGGCTGTTAATTCACTCTGGCTGGGACTAGGGAGCTAGGGACTTGCATAGTACCCATGTGTTGCTTTGTTGGTGTGTGGCCTTTAATTCTACATGAACGAAACCCTTGAAATATTTTATCACTTAAAAGGTTTGACTACTTTCTTGGACCATAAATCACACATGACATGGTGTCTAATTTATATAAATTATGGGAATCAAAAGTCAAGCACGTGTTATTAGAATACAAATATATCACACAATGACAAGTTTGGAGCATTTTACCTTACATTTGGCATATTGTTGTGGGTGGGCAATTGGGTTCCTTAATGTTTTGCTCATTTTGCACACAATTGACCACTGAAGCGAGCAAGTGATGGGATTGTCTAGGGGGTGAGGGCTTAGTGCTACTATGACTAAGGTCCAACTCCAGTAGTGTGGTAGTCTCAGGGCTACTTGAAATGACCCCTACAAGAATAAACTTTATTTCTGGGTTGGGAAGTGTTTCACTCGTTAAACCAAGCCCAGTTAGCCTTGGTTCTATGTAAAGCCCCTCGTCTACTACAATTCAACAACCTTATTAATAAACTAGTTATGATTGACTTGCCATGGACAGAAAACAAAAAAGGAACGAATTATGAATTTAGTGCCCTAACTTGCAAGGTACATTTCAATTGAAAATTCATATACTGACATGGGAAGTCTTGAACATCGGTTTTTGCTGCTAGTTTCAATTCATTTTATAGTCGGACCCACTCTTCTTCAAGACCCATTTCTTGTGCTACAAATTTCAAATCCTCATCAAGAGGTCTGAACCCCCAACTAGTCCATCAATTAGGGTGCAATCTTTGATTGCACACCTTGCATTTGTTGTTAGTTTTCAAGTGTTCACAAAGACATGCTTGGGTGAAAGGTGTGCATACAAGATGTCAAAGCAACATCACGGCAGTGGTACCATTGCCCACATAGGCCACATGCTTTGATGATAAACATACATGTTGCATCACTTAGAGGTCTATCAAGGTGTAAAATAGGTTTGGGCCACATAGACATTCCTCCACCATGTTCCATTTCAGCCAATTATTTTGAAATTGCCCTCTGATCCCTATCCAGATCTTGCAATTCAAGCTCTGCACGTGTAATTGAACCTTCCAAAAATTGGGTTTCAACATGTGCATGTTTGTATGTTGCCTCCCAAGACTAGATCATTTCACTTTGTCTTCAAGTAGAGTTTGTCTAATCTCAACCTTGTGCTCCTACTAGCCAACAATCACATTTATCATTGGTATGGTTGTTTGGTTTGATGAAACTTGCATAGATAATGCCCCTGATTTGTTCTATGTCTAAATAATTAAATTCATATGTACAAAGACATCCCTAAACATTAGTCAAACAAACAACATAAACAAGCATTTGATGCCTAGATCAATTCATGGGACAATGAATTTGGGATCATTAACTGCATCTTTGACATCCCCAGATTGCTCTTGTGCTTTTAATAGGGCTTGATTTGCTTCTATCAAGTCTATTTCAGTTTCCTCCACAACTCTCTTCCTATCATGTTATATTTCATGCCCTATGTTTTATTTTGGGCAACTGCTAGATCCAACTTCAAACCCTTGATCCTAGACTTGTAGCAATGATGAAGCTCTCTTTTCAATTCTAGGAAGTCTGTGACCTTTTTGACATCCTCATACACCACCCCATATGGACACTTGGTGTGGACATGGAGTGATGAATCTACTTTAGTGTTCTGTCCATGATCAGCCACCCATATATCTGGCATTCCAAATCTTGATTCATTAGTTGCAAAGATGATTGTATTAGATCTTCTATAGGGCCCATGCTCCCACCTATATATCTGGCAATTTCAGTTTTCTTTTTCTTCACAATGACTCCTTGCCCACTTTTCGCATCATCCCTACATGCTTTCTCCCATGCAGTGGATTCAACTGCCTTTGCCCAATTGATTGCAATAGATTTGGTTTGAGCAATGTAACCATGCACAATCCACAATGGCACCTCATTGTTAATACGGTGCTTGTCCCCAAAAACCGTCCAATAAATGTCTTCCATTGTTGCCCTATTAGACAAGGATAAATATGGGGACTCATAGGTAGTTGATAGGACCCAAATGTTTATCCAACCTACTCGAGTGCTAGTCAAGGACCCCTAAACTCATAAATGGTTGATTTATAGGACCCCCAAAGTGCTTGTGAGGGACACCCAATGTTAATCAAAGACTCTTACAAGGACACATTTAGTGTTTTTACCATCTATTCAAGTGCTTGTGAGAACATGTCGTGCTAACCATAGATTTTGAGGTGGTGGACAACCCCTTTATTCTAAATAAGCATATGCAGGTGCTTGATAAATGACTTCATGTGTGCTAGCCACTGGTTTCCATGAGATAACAAGGAGAATCACTAATTTCATAGGGCCCTAATCTATCCAACTAACCTAATTAATAGGTTTTTAAACAACCCCATTGACACCACCAAAGCAACTACTACAATTTTGCCACCAAGGGGGACATATGAAACATGATATCAATTTGCAAAGAAGAGGCCCAAGAATTACCTCAAATTCTTTGTACTTGTTTTCATTCAGCAAACAGACCTAGAGGAAGCACCATATACATGTTGATTAGAAGCTTATGATTAGCTTGTAATGTACTCAATATGTGCCAACTTTTGCACAAAACTTGCAATAACCATACAACATATATTACACATCATTAAAATTGCTTATATAAGGCTCTCCTCAATAAAAAGATGATAGAAGATTCTAGAATTTAGAAATGTACAATGGCAAATCTTGCAAGGTTGTTGCGAAGATGCTTCAATGGAATTATCACCATTTTTCAGGAACTTTCTTGTTTGTATGAAAGTCAAAAGTCATCTAAGAGTAATACCTCTCAATGACTACTCTTGAAGCTTTCTTCAAAGTTTTTGTTTGCACAAAGCCCCTATATCCAATAATAAAATTATAATTAAAACAACAAGATAACAAGACGATTGTTTCAATGTCAAGAGTCATCCAAGAGTAATATTCTTTCTATGATGACTCTTGATGCCTTCTTCACTATCTTAGTTCTTACACCCCTATATCCAATACTATGATTCATATTAAAACCTTCAAATAATAAGATGGCACTTGAATGATCACCATTTTTTAAACAATTTTCTTGTTTTGTCTAGAAGTTAAAAATCATTGGAGCAAAAACACTTGTGAATGACAATGCTTGTAGATTCCTTCTTCATTGTCTTTATTTTCACATGCCCATGTATCCAATATTGAAATTCAAATCAACACTTTTAGATGCAAAACAACATTTTAATGATTCAACACTTCTTTAATAATTTCTTATTTGTTTAGAAATCAAGAGTCATCCAAGAGTAATAAATGTCAATGATGATTGTTGCAATGCATGTTAGGACTTTGAAAATACCTAGCCACTTGGGTTTAATTGCAAGGTATTAGACTTGCATAGTAAAACACAATTTGCAAATTATCAACCATTCAATTAGCAAGATAAAGTTCAAATAAAGAACAACAAAAACATAATTTAGAAGCACTAAATACCATCAAATGCACTTAAAATTTTAAAAATGAGAATTGCCAAAGTCCTTAATAGTGTGATGTTCCAAATGCCATATAAAAAACAAGGGTTTATTTAACACCCAAGATCAAATGTAAAAAATATTAATCAAGTACAATTTACCATTTTAAACACCTAAGTTGGGTTCAACCTAGGCCTTTTAAAACAAGACTTGACAGTAGCTTAACCCCTTTGGATTATACCTACAAGCACCTAAATAAAGTGTTAGTCTTTGCAAAATAAAATTCAGCAAATGTTATTTAGCAATGAATTAAAACTTCAAAATTATTGTAAGCATCACATGTGATCAAACAAAAGGACTTAGTCCAAGACCAAATATAGTTGAGTTCTCAAAAAATAGTGGTAGAACATCTAAGAAACTAGATAAATGTACCTTAAATTTTAGCAACATTACATTGTTTAAACAATTGTTTGGACTTTGAGCCTTGAAAGTAGCAATTCCCAAAGGTGGATCTAATGGCTAGTTCAAATGTTGTAGTTTTTGGGCCACTACCTACAATTTGGTTAGTATTTCCTTGACTACAATCAAAACCACATGGTGGAGGGTTTGGTTGCCTAATACCTAGTTTGATGAAAAATTTGAAAGTCCCCTTTTGTTTGTACTTTCTAGGATGTTCAAGTGTACAAAATCCTAAATAATGAAGAAGCATGTGATTTGTTAATTGCTCCATAACAACAAAATGAACAATGCCATTCACTTCCAAATGACACTAGCTATTTTTCGACACTACTTCACAATCAACATCTTCTTTCAAAAGGCTTTGAAATGGTGTGAAGAAAATGTCATCTTCATTTTCTTTTCCATCCAATGCTAACTTCTCATCACCATTTCTTGACCTACTCAAAGTCTCCCATACAACTTTGCTAATACACTTTTGAGAGCATGACCTATGCACACTAGCCCTTCAAGCATTACCTTTACCTTCTTAAACCCACATTCCGCATAAACTTGAATGAACCATTAGGATTTAGGAAAGCCAATAAACAAATAACATAAATGCATCAAATGCATGCAAGTTTCTAACTACTTACCTCATGAAGTCTCCAAATCTCAATAATTGTAGTTTGTTGTTTTAATTTGTTCAAAGCTACTTGATTCAATGGTTGCTTGCCCCTAAATCTTGCACTGTCATGATTCATATGCAATAACAATCAATATACAAAGCATGCAACTACACATGTTGAAAAAAATTTAATGCATTGTTTTCATGATTTGCTTACAAGTCACCATAATGTGCTCCAAGAAACAATGATCTAGAAAGGTTTCCATTAAGAAAAAATCATGTGTTTGTTTTCAAAAATCTTGCCATTGTTAATGGACATCGCTGATGACATAATTTGAGACAAACACTAGAACCATGTTGATAGTTTTGCTATGAAAGGAACTAAGTCTTGTGAACTTGATGTTAGTTGATCACTAATAATGAAAGTCAAAGACAAAGAAAAAAGGGACTTTGATCATTTCTTAACATAATCACTCACCTTACAAATGTTTGTTAAATCAAAGGTTCCAAAAGCACCTAGAATGATCATCACTAGAAAAAAAAACATTTCTTTTTTATTAGTCTTTACAACTAAATTTTAGTCGCAAATGACATTTGCAACTAAAATCCCCTTAATTGCCTTGGACAAGTCACATGTGATATTAGTTGCAAACACAAGGGGTATTGGATGAATGAAAAAATCAACAAATACAAGTTCATCCTTTGACTCCATTGTATACGCATCGTCAAATGCGATTAGGATATGACTATTTTGGTCATTATTGAAAGCAAATGATATGTTACCACGTGTCCCAATATTTAATTATTTAAAATTATTATTATTATTTTGAAATAATCTGAGATTTTCAATTTCCATGTTTGGATAATTTATATTATGACACATGGCCTAATGTAAATATGCCATGTGGCATTAAAAAATTAATACAAAAAATTAATATTAAGTTAGTAGGTACTTAGGTAGGTAGGTACATATGTCAACCTAGGTGGGTAGGTCAAATTAGACACCTACTTAATCAAGTAGATAAATAGGTTGTGGAAATAGGTAGTTTAAAATTCTGCATAATTTTTCATTTTGTTTTGGGTTAAACTTTTTGAATGGCTTGTTTTTTAATTTGAAATTGAATGACCATACCCTTTCTTTATATAATGTTCAAATTAGGATTGGAAAACAAACAATATGGGATAAGTTTTCAAGTTGTAACTTAATTTTTAAACAATTCAAGTACATGGTTCACTAGATAATTAGATAATCATTTAGTTAATGATGATTAAATTTAACATATATTTAAAATATAAACTCTAAAATACAAATATTAAGTATTCATTATCAAGTATTTAAATCATTAATAACTTTTTAATATTTAATTAACTAGCTACCTAATTACTCACAACTTGTGAATACATAATTCATAGATAAATAAATAACTTATATATATATATATATGAATTATAGATAATATAATTGATGTAAAAATAATTTAATTATTATAATTTAAAATGAATATTATAAATATTTATTTTCAAATTAAAAAGAATGAACTAATAATTTTTATTAAAAAATAAATTCCTACAAAAAAAATTTATTTTTAAAGTAACATTAAACGAATTACTGTAATTATTATATAATTACATTCATTATTGTAAAAATTATTATCAGTACAATAAAAAAAATTCCATTGGTAATTAGTAATTATAAATACAATAATCTGCTGAACATATATTAATATTTTTAATTACTGTGATATTATTATAAAATATTTATCATAGACAAGTAATTACAGATTTTTATTTAAAAACTTATTGTCTAATAATTTCTGCAATTATAATCATTAAAATAATTATTTAAACTACATTATAAAATTTCCAAAATTTTAATTCAGATTTAAAGTTATAAATTATAGATTGTGAATAATTATGTTCAGTTAGGAAAAAATTATGAAATTAATGTAATTAATTCGTAGTTGAAATAATTACAATGATTTTCAAGTAATGTAACATTAATTACAGTAATTGATTTATTTTACTATAAGAATATATTTATATAATATAAAACTTATGATGTAACAATAATGATTTAGTGTAACTTATAATTAATAAATATAATCATTTATAATTATTCATAAAAATGATATGTTATGAACAATTAGTTACAAGAAATAGATATTTTAGTGTATTATATTAAAATCCATGTAGATATGTTCATAACATTAATTATTTTAATTAAATTATGATTATTCTAGAAACTTAAATAAGAACTAAATTTAAATTTTAAAATTTATATATTATAATAATCATGTTTAATTATAAAATAATCATTCAAGTATTGTAATTCTAACTTACAAATAAATTAAGGAATTATAATGATTTTATGTCACTATAGAATAATTATTATTAATAAATGTTTTTATGTTTTTATATTAAAAATTTATTGTGAATAAGTAAGTAATGAGTAATACATACAATTTTTTTGGTGTATCTTTGTTTTTAAATACAATAATTACAACAACTATGCTCATTATTTTTAATACTATTATAAAATTATGAAATAAAAATATTAACTTCTCAATTAAGATACAAATTATTTTTATTGTTATTAAAACATAAGTGTTGTAAATACAATATTTATTATTGGGAACTATCATATTAATTAGTGTGAAAATTTATGTTGTAATATTATTTATTCATTCTACATAAGTAGTAATAAATCATAAATAAAATAATATATTATATTTATTTTAAATTTGCAGTAAAATTATTCTAAAATTTTATGACATAATAACAATTATATATTTTAAGTACATAATTAGATATTCTAGTATATTGGAATGTAATTCTTACAATTATAAAAATTAAATTAGCTCATTTACTTATAGTGGAAATATTTTAATTTTTTAAATATTTAAATTTAAAAATATGAATTATTAAAATGAATTATAAATTATCTTTTTATTATAATTAATGTATAATTAAATTAATTATTATGATATAATAATTTTATAATAATTATAGTAATTTTATTTTTATTTAAAATATAAAAACATTTAGTATAATAATCTATGTTGGAATATTTTTAATTTATTTGAAATTATCAGTAATTTAATGTAATGAAATTAGTATAATTACAATATTCATATCAATGACTTTAATTACAATAAAAATATTATGAATATTAAGTTTAATCATAAATCAAATTATTATTATAATTAATGTATATAGACATATGTTGATTGCAATTAAACACAACTTCGCTAGTGGCTAATGGGACTTTAGATGGTTATTCTTGAATGATAAATCCAACTCATATATAGATGTAAACCAATTTAATCATAGACTAGTTGCAAGCTAATCGTTAGTGATTTAGTCGAAGTTAACATGATGTCACACTACTCACAAAGGGCAAAATTTTTGTTGCAAAAACCAAATAATCACAAGTAGTTGTAAATGTGTTGGTCACATATTGGCCTTTTTCTTCTAGTGCATAAACACATTGTAGCATTTATAAAAATCACTCAAGTCCTTCCACATAGTTGCTACATTTTTTTAATGTAAAAAAAACATTTGAAAAAAATTGACAATTCTAGGCATGGGGCATAGTTATTTTATGAGTTACCTTGTTATCCGTTTAAAAATCATTATAACTAAAATGCAATCAATAGCTCTTTTACTCACTTTCTGGTGTTTGGAAATAGTATTGCAAAAAATTTGTCAGCACTTACAATAAAAAATTAATTCAGTTTTATTATGAAATGCAAGGAAAGAACATTATTACTAGATATGATGTCAATGAAGTTATCTTTACATGTTTTGAAGCTTTATAAAAATAATTACCACCTTCTGATACAAAATATTCAAGAAAATTGGCAAGGCACATTAGGTCAACCAACCTTTTCTAATGATGGGCTTAGAACTTCTCCATGACATATCACCCCAATCTTATGAGAAGAGACATCACCTAATGATGCCTTCAATATCTTGAATCCCAACACTAAGCAACTACTAAAAAATGTTGTGAGCATTTCAAGTTTGACAATAATTCTTCTCCCCTAATTTTTCCTTGTACAATTCTAAGAGTTCGAATCACATAAACATATATGCAACATCATTCTTCCCCACATGAATTTGCAAAAAAAATTATTTTCAACATTAAGCTAAATGTAATTACAAACAAAGGTTAACATTGATAGTCCATAGGAAAAGACCAACGAAGGAGCAAAGAAATGCATGTTTTAACTCTTTAGATATTGTAGATGTATATTGCTATGGAGAATCTTCAAACTTTCATCTCTGACTGTTTTTCCACCGAACATTTCCATTGAACGATTTGTAGCTAAAAAATTAAACTATTCACAACCAACACAAACCTTACTATGAAGATCAAGCTCAAAAAATATGCACCTAATGTTGTAATCAAGATCAAAAGCTTGCGACCTTGGAAAGAATGAACTCATGTAGAGCACTAGAAAGAGTGTTCACAAAGAACGTTGGAAGGAATGTTCACAAAAACAGTGTGAAAAACGATGAGCATTAGGTTAGACACAATGTAACCTTCTAGTGCATAGATAATGATGGGTTTCATCTTGCCTCCTTTGAAATCACACAATTAAGGCTTGTGACATTTTAGGTTTCGAATTTTCATGAATGCAACAAAGAAACTCGTCTACTTTTGTAAAGTAATGCCTATGGCTCCTTTGAGCACATTTTGACCCCATGGGTTATTATAAATTATGTAACCTTTGGTTGTTTAAGTTATAATAGTTTAGGATATAACCTATAATAATTTAGAATAGCCTAAAATATATAAACCAATAATAACTTAAGGTATAATAACCTAGGATAGTCTAAAATGGAATAACCTATAATGATAGATAATAGTTTAAGGTATTTCATTTTGATTTGATAGATAATTTATTATCTTGATTTTGTTTCACCTATTGATGTGTTGATGTATTTGTGTCACCTTGTTGAGGAGTGTCTAAAGACATGACATCCCCCACAAAATTGGTGTCCATCTACATGCCCTATTGAAAATCACCCTAAACCAAAACATATGGCCATATAAGAAACATGGAAGTATATCATCAAAAGTAGGAAAAAAACAAAATGCATAAAGGACATCATTATTGAATGTAGCATATGTTCCAAGATGTTTACTTCTTTTGTATAGCCCAAGACCCTAGAAGTCGTATCAAACTTTTCATATGTATCTTTTTCATGATAGTTCCACAACAAGATAATTTTAGTTTTGACCACTTTCAAGAACCCTATCAATTGTACAAAAAACTTTTAGAAACCTTATTTCTTCTTGAAACTCAATGGGATGTGGGTCTTCCCCAAGGTCTTTTATTTACATAAGATCTCTATAAAATATCTTGTTAAAAAGACATATGTTGTTGGAAATATGGAACATTTAAAATAGACCTCACATAATGTAAGTTTTGAATAAAATGGAATTGCCACGTAAAAAGATGCAAACCAAAATTTACTAAGATCCACATGGGATGTGTCTCACCTTTTTTTACAAATTATGAGCACTTGGAGTCTCCATACCCTACAAAAAACATATATTAAACATATTTGTCAAGAAATCTCAATGATCTAGAGAAGTAACATAAGTTCAAAAATTGTAAAGAAGTTACAAACAAATTCAATGAAATAAAAAAATGACATAAGCTCCCAAATTTTCTTCTCCAAGCTTCATAATGGCAATGGAATTTGAATGATCCCACTTGGGTGGCTCTTGGGAAGGTTCATTTCCTTTCAAACAACAAAACACCATTCATAGTTTCGAAGGGTGGGAGCCAAATTGGCCTTTGTAATAACAAAAAAACAACAACCTAGGAGGCGATGGAGCTCCCCAATTATCAAACTTGCTTGAGAGAAAGAAGGAACCAAAAGCACCTTGTAGGAGTCCTAATCTCGAAAGTCATGAAAAAAAAAACTTCATAGATTCCAAAACTTGGACTTCTCTCTCCTTTGGGCCCATAAGTTATCATTTTCCCTTCCATTTTTTTATCGCTAGGACATTGAATTCCATTACAATGGTCATACTTTTTTGAATAATATATACATTGTGCATTGTGATCCACAAGAGGATTTGGTTAAATTTGGCTACAATGGTAACTATAAGATGTCCAAATATGATTACTTTAGTTGTTTTCCACTAGTTTTCTAAACTTGATGACTTCAAAGTCATCATGACTTGCAAATCATAATCTGATAACTTGCACATTTTAGTTGTACACTTTGCAATTTTTGTTGTTCATATTTTTGATACACATGTTTAAACCTATTGTCTTTTATAGGCTATGAGAAAAAAATAGTCAAGTTAGAGAATATGTTCTATAATGTGGTGATATGGATCTCTCCCCACTCCCAAATAATTAAATATTAAATTTATCTATTTCCATTCTATTTCTTTAAGAAGTTAGTCTTTCAATGTAAAGGGAACATTTTCTTACACTTGAATGAATCTTGGGGACATTGTCCCTTCAAATTCATTCAATGCTTGGAATAATATTATAATATGTTTCAAAAGAATGCTATTCTTGGTTACCCAAACATTGGTATAGACCTCATTGTTCCACATTACAATATTAATCACTACTTGTCAAATATCATGCCCATCAAATATCATGCCTACAAGGATTTTTCTCTCATCACACAATGCTACCAAACACATTTTTCAAGCATGGTGTTCACAATTTAATGTGAAAATATTATGAACATACTCTATGTCAATGTTGACTCTTTATCAAATTGCATTTGATAGTTTTGTGTATTTTTTTGTGGGGAGGTGATATGTATATTGTAGCCATTCCACCCAAAGTTGTGACAAATTTCTATTCAACTTGTTTAACTATACCTTTTCAACTCATTTTAATGTCATGTTGCATTTTTTTAGGTAATACTTTCCTCCCATTTGTGCTCCCATAAAATTAACCATTTATTTAATTGTGAGTTGCCATTCACTAATTAATTTTCAAGCAAATGAATTTGCAATCTCTTCTATTTGTATAGTTCAATTATGCTCACCACTTTTGTCATATGTAATTTTCACCACAAAATCACAAAAAAATTACTCAAAATAATCCTATGTCTTGTTTTGTTTAAACGTGCATGCTCTAGAATCTTGGACTATATAACATTGTCCATTGCATAGGGTGTTGATAATAACATTCGAGGTTCCCAATTGCTAAGGCATGGTTTTCTTCAAATAATAATTCTATGTTTATAAAATCTTCTTGATGACAACGTTTCACATTGAAAGGAAATTTGACCTCACCATTTTGGTCAACATATTAGGAAATTAGGTTATGGAAAAATGTTTGTTTGCAATGTTTGGGTTTTTTCATGGTTCCATTCATGTTTTTGTGGAATTTGCTTGTGACGTTAACGACAATATCACAAATGAGATTTACCAAGTTCCTTTCTTTGAAAGACAAGGATTACATTGGTTGGTCACTATAGGTAGGTATAGAATTATAAGGATCTAATTGCTTGGAAATTCATAGGACACCACTATCACATTAAGGATTGCACCATCCATTACAAACAAAACCCTTCTTGTTATTGATGTTAATAAGGAACTCAATGAGGCTACAATCAATCTCCCTTTATTAAAATCAACATTCATTGATATGTGTAATTCATTTGATGTGGATGGAAAATTTTCTTTTTTTTCAAAAGTCAATTATTTTGACTCTAATGTTCCATTGGCGTCTTGGGTTTCCATCTCCCAATGTGTACCGAAGCTCGGAAGAACCATGTTTAGTGTCATCGATTGCCTCAAAATAGTTCTCACCCCAAATACATCAAATGAATTGAAGACTCTAAACTACAACACCATGAACATATAAAATGTTCCTTGCCATTTGGTAAATTTTAATAATGACATTATGTTTGAGCTTCTGCCCTTGCATCAACCAATAGGGCATTATGGTCAAATGCAGGGAATGGATCAAAATATAATGGCCAAACTTGGTGCAAGGTGAAAACAACTAACATTAAAAATGATTTTGGATTGGGTTCTTGAAGTAACAACTATTTGGGCCACCTAGTCCATTGTCAAAATCACACTTGTCAGCTTATGCTTTTCCAAAGCTCCAATTTAAACTTGAATAGATGAAAAATGGTGGATAAAAATAGAATGAAATATTTTATATCATATTATTTTCATCCATTACTCATATGAATGACTACATTATGACTATTACCAACTACACGTATGAAATGATGTGATATTAGATGACTATAATGATTGATATAATTATTAAAGACTTGTAGTCATTTTTTTCCTTGGTTGCATTGGACATCTTCTCTTCTAGTGTACTAATTGATAATGTCATATTATGATAGTGATTAGGTTGGGTCAATGTTTGGGTTAAAAAAATTTAAAATATTGTTCATGCAACATTTTATATTGGAGCTTTGTCCAAAATTAATTTAAGTTTTTTTTTTTGGTTTTGTAGTATGAGTTGAAGGAATTGACCATCTTCATGATTGAAGTTGGAGGCAAGGCATGTGCGTTTGGACATTTTGTGAAGTTTGGAGGCATGGGAGTAGTTCATCATAATGTACCCATGACAACAAACTACTTATTTGTTGTTGTGAGTGATGGTGTAGTGCCTAATGCATGTTGGCCAAAATATCCAAATGATGACCATGATTTTCCTTTCCTAGCTATCATTGATGCAATTGGATACATGATACTGTGCCCTTGGAACAAAACAACTTCACACATTTGAAAATGTATAATCAATTTTTGTTGTAGTCCCTTTTATATTTACCTTCAAATATCTAATTGAAGATTTTGTTTCAGCATGAATTTTGCATCTATGATTGTACCTATGTTATGTTTGCTTTGTGTTAGGTGTAAGAGTTTTGTTTTTATGTTATTCATTAAGATCTTATATGGTTTGCATGTGTCGTGTAAGCGTGGTGGGTAGGGTAAAAACACACAACATTGGACCAAAATTGTTAGCTCAAAATCCATTTTTAAAGTTCATTTAAAAAAAAAGACATTTAAATGGTGTTGAAGTTCACATTTTTTTCCATTTCCAAATTCATATCACCATAATTATTATTATTTTTAATCTTAAAAAATATGGACCTTGGAAAAGTCAATTTAGATATTGAAATGGACTTTACAAATTTGAAAATTTCATTTTAAATCTTAAAATATGGAGAAAATTTTTTTGCTTGATTTTTTCATCTTAAGTGTTATGGTACTTCAATGTATGGTGGTAAAAAGTTGTAGGTTTAGGGTGTAAATGGGATAACATGAACCATACCCACCCTTTTGGGACTACTTTTTGGATTGCTTTATTCTTGAAATATTTCACAAATTTTTTTAGAAAAAATCTTTAAAAATCATGATATTTTTAAATAGTATTTTGATTAAGGTTTGCATTAAAAATTTGTCAAAATATGTCATTTAGAAAAAAATTCAAGTTATTAAACATGTCTTTTTATTGTTTAAAAACATTTGTTATAGTGTTTTTTATATATTTTATTCATTTGATTAATTTCAAATTTATTCATAAGTTCTTGTGATATATTATGAATGTTATCATATAATTAAATCCTACAATTTCAACACAAAATTAAATTACATTTTCAATAACATGGAACATCAAACATTGGTTACATTTGTTGTGGTACATGTTACCATGATTGCACCCCTTAATTTCCAACTCCACTAAAAGAAAAAAATCCATAATGATAGTTTTTTTGGAGTAGATTGAATTGGGGATATTGGATGTACTGTCCTTTGTAAAGTCCACCTTGGATTGAACATTAATCTTTTTGGTAATTTTTTTTGGGTTTGAAAGGTTAGAATGTAGGTTTCAATTTTTCATTTCACTTTTGCCAAGTTTTTCAAATATATTTGCATACAATGTAACAATACTTGACTCATTCAGAAAAAACTACCACTAGGACCTCCAAAAAAATCCATTGGTAACATGCTTTTACCTAGTACATTCTGTGCAAATTCCACACATACCCTTCACCCACTCAAGATATGTACATATCGTACAAGAATTAAATGCCATTGCATAAATTGGTAACTTAAAAGTATCAAGGTTTAAGTTGATCCAAGTTGTTAGATGCATGCAATGTGTATAGATTTTGGATAGTCAAAAAAGACAACCTACAACCTAACATAACAAACATGAAAGTAAATACACGTTACTAACAAGTTGGACATCACACTTGCCCTTCCACATCATCAAACAACACTAGTACATTTAGTTTAAAAAAACATGCCATATGTCCTTCCACATCATTCAACATTACTAGTATTTTTATTCAAATGAGACATTACACATGTCTTTCCATGTCATCTAGTTTAATACTAGAGCATTTAGGCAAAAGGGACGTGACACTTGGACACATCATAGCCAATATAGATTATCCACATTAGCCCGTGTTAGTGATAATTGTTACGCATTTTAGTCAAAACAGACACAACACACATAAACTAGCACACCTTAACCATCTAGTAAAACTAACATGACACGCTAAAATTATTAGTCTTGATTGTCATGTCCGAAATGACTAATGTGCAACTTTATGCTTGTTGTAAACAATTGGTCATTTTTAACTATATAATCAAGTTGTTTGGGGCCCAATCTAACTAAAATCTAATCATAAAGATAAATTAAAAGACAAGATATGTACTAGTGCTTCATCCATTCATGTTTTCCTTTCCTTGATTTTTTAGGCCATGTAATACATTTCTACAAATATGCCTAGGTAGATTTAATGGAAACATATTTCAAGCCCTTAAAGACTATTTGTTCATCAATTGCATGTTGACAAGTGTTAAAGAAGGCATGTCAAAGCAAGTCCCTTAAAAACTTTCAATCACACCCAAAGCTTCATAACTTACTATTGACTTCAAGGCAATGGTCATGGTCTTCATATTTGCACCTTCATTTTGAACATAAGCAAGGATCTTTTTGGTCAGACCATATTGCTCTAAAAGGTCATATAAAATTCTTATCAATGTTTGCTTTAATGTTTCATATGCTTCAAATAAGCCAATTGTAATGTGTTTAAACACCTAATTTTCTCCCAAGAAATTCACAACCAATGTAAAAAATTCATGTGCCCCTTTGGACATTCACAAATCAAGACTTGTAGTAGCAAAAACACATTATGCTAATATTGATAAAACATTTGTCTTCTCTTTTCAACCAAGTCTCATAACATTTTTTAATTGAAGGTTTTTTTGAAAGGGAAAACAACATAAGATCATAATTACATTAACAAACACTTCAATCACATATTCTCAACAAATTGAATGGGCAAATGGTTTTTGATAAATGGGTGAAAACACACTATGGAGGGGCCAACTTGGGCACTTTCATGACATGTGCATTTAGTCTACACCTCCAAAATGTGTCGCATTTAATTTTGGTTTCACTTTGATGTTTGGGCTTTATATTTTGATTTTCACAAATCTTTATGGTGCACATTATCCTTTTTATAAGGATCCATGGCCCCAAAAAAGTTGGAAATTGCACTTATAATCATTATAGGCCTTTTCTTTGCAAGTTATTTTTCCAATGGACTTTTTAAACTATTGTTCACTTCTTCTTCAAATTTTTTAACAATTAGTCCATGGTTTACATCCACATGTTTTTTTCTTCCATTTCTTTTGAAATATGAAACAAAACCTTTCTTCAACTTTTTTTTGGCCCCAATATTGCATGACCTACTAGTCTATTGTTACACAACATACAACACATGACCAGGGCACCTTAACATCAATTAATGTTTCATCATTAACACAAAAAAATGCCCAAGTTGGAGAATTTATGCCTAGGGTCTCCACGTTAACCTTTTTCACACAATTTCTTCATAATTAATTGCATTGTATTATCATTTTTTGATTGAAAAATTGAAATTTCTTCACACCTTTCACCTTTAATTTTTTATTTTAATCTTCTTTCACTTTCATTCACAAACACATCCTTCATCTAGAGATTTTTGTTTTATTTTCAGGATGTGTTAACAAACCAAGGTTGAAAAACTAAACAATCACATTATTTCCAATTTTGTAAAATGTGAAAATGCACACAAAATTATTCATAATCGACCAATCTTCACAAAAGACATCATGCAAGTAAAATGATCAAGTGCAAAATTGTTTCAAAATGTCCTTTAACAGTAAAAGGTAAAAAGTAAGGTTGTAAATAGTGTTTCCAATTTGGAAATTATTCCTACAAAAAAAATTCAGTATTATCAACACATATTTTCAATATTCAATATAAGAGGGAAAAAAATGAATAAAATTCACATAATTTTGAGAAAAAAATGAACATACCTAAAGCACAAAAGTTTTTGTAGAAGCCTTGTAACTATTAACCTTCCGCCTTCAATGAAACTCCAACTTGCATGACAATGCAAGGGTAGGGTAATATCAAGCACAAACAAGGGAAAATAACATGATGAACATCAATAACAACACAATGAACGACAATCGTAGTACGTACCTGAAAGAGTAAACAAACATGATGAACACTTGTAGCAACATGATCAACATTAACAACACAATGAGCATTGGCAATCAACAACAACACAACGATCACCAACAATAATGCTGATACCTTAGTTGTTCGTCAATGAATAGGATGAGAACTGACAACAACATGATGAACACTTGCAACTAACAATAACATGATAAGTTTCAAAAACACAATGAACATTTTCAAAAACATGATGAGCATAAAAAAAAAGTAATTGGATTATAATTCTACTTCCCACATGGGAAAAGTGGCACCTCCAACTTGCACCCTAAACCTAAACACAACCTCTGCACTATACCTAAACCCCACCTCCACCCTTAACTCTAAACCTTAACTAACCCTAGACTCCCTACTCCTAGACTCCTATGAATTGGACCTAGGGGTTGTTTATATAACCTACATGGGTATCAAAATTTGAATTTGAAATGAAAATGAGATTTTTTGTGAATCATCTATCTTAGGTTACATACCTTAAAATTTGGGTATCATCTTGGGTATCACCTTGAATGTTACCCAATTGGTTCTTTACGTGAGAATTGGCTGAGAATTGGGTTGATTTTAGACCACAACTTGGTACCAGCCCAACACTAATGGCTCTAAGGCTGCCATACAAATGAGAAATTGACTACTATCAATTCATGAGCCCAGCTTGCTTCTTCCAATTGGATCACACTTGCATTCACACTAAATAATTGAACTAGAAGAATCCATAATTGAGTGAAAAATATAAAACAAAATTTAGAAAACATTTTGAAATCAATATGCCTCTTATGAATTCTTGAATGAACGTGAAAATAAAAAAATCCAATGGATGAAAGAGGAAATGAAATTTGCAAATTTCAAAGATATTGAAAAATCAATTGAAATTGATGTGTGATTGATCAAAACAAGCCCCTCATTGAGTAGCGCCTCTACCCATTATGTATTAGAGAATGTGCAAGCCCTAGACCATTGTGTCAGGTAAGCTTACAAGTGAGCCCAGTAGGGCAAAGCTTGTAAATGCACTTGACAGAATGGTTTGAGTACCACGCGAGCTTGTAGGTGCATTGACACAATGGTTCAGGTATCAAGCATGCATGCAAGCTCATATGACTTGATGGTGAGGGGTGCACCCATTTTCTTACATAGAGGATTTTGTCTTATCTTTTTGAAAAAGGAGGATAACATTTTTGAAAAAAGAAGAATATGTTAAATTATGTTTTTTGAGCAAGATATCTAATCATTATGTTAAATTATGAAAAAGAAATAGGGGTAATTAATGATGACCTTGGATGAGATTTATGCAATTTAAGGAACCCTCAAAAGTGGCATAACTTTCCCCCAAAATTCTTATGCATAGGAAAAGGGCCTGAGTACAGGCCCTTCTGTGATTTGAGATCTGTGCCTGAGGCCGGTAGGCCGAGGGAACATGTTGAAAATTGCTGAAGGGCGGGCCTGTACTCAGGTCCTTTTCATATGTAAGTAAAGCAGAGCTGGAAATTTTTCACTTTTTAGAAATAGTGACAGGCTGCCTGGTACCTTCTGCTGGTCAGAAGATTGCAGTACAGCCTGGCTGGTACCTTCCACCACAGAAGATCCCACTTGCTGAAAACAGGTTTCTTCAGGCAGGTAATGGAGCTGAAAATACAAAGGAAAAATCTAGGCAGTGCTTTACGGCATGTTCAAAGCATGTTCAAAGTAGCAAGAGGTAAAACAGGAAATGTTCCATGAAGTGTAGGGTAAAGCCTAAGGACAAGTCACCAAATTAAGGCCTCGTGCAAGGTAGAGCCTAATGCAAGGTAGAGCCTAATGCAGGCCTGGTTCCATGAATGCCCTTAGCGTGGGGCAAATGCCCTTATCAGAGGCCAGTGCCCCACGTAAATACCTCAAAACTTGTTTTGTCTTGAAATAGTCCAAAGGGGAGGGAACCACTATATATCCATTTGAGCAGGAGGCAGGGCTTTATGCAAATCTGACAGGCTTCACAAAAAGCATATAGCCCACACATGCAACCCAATGCACACTGTTGCCAGGGAGGAAATCTTAAGTAACTGACAAAAATCTGCCAGATTCTAATGTTCCCAGAAAATGAACTTAGCAAGTTCAAATTAGTTCAAAACCAGCACCAGTTAAAATAGAAAACATTCCATCAAATTCTTGAAAAATGAACTCAAAGTTAGCAGTAACACCTGCTGAACATTCCTCAAAATGTGGGATCGAATGAAAATTACACTGCTAGTCTCTTCCTTAACAGGGTGATGAATTAAAAGAAGATGACTTCACAGCACCTGCGTGGCACTGTTCCCTGCAAAAGATGCATTGCATCCAGCCATTGAGGCCAAGAATGATTGTGAGATGTTTTCAAGATTTGAACTTGCTCAAAATTGTGGCAGAACAATTTTTGTTTTTAGGGAAATTTTTATTTCATACCAGCAGAGAGATTCTAATAACGTAAGTGGGTGTGCAAAAAGTCAAGGAGTGTGTTTTCTGAGAAATCAAATCTAGAAAGAAATTCTGGCAATTGAACCACCAATGCCACAGATCAAGCCAAAACACATTCCATTCAAACCAGCAATTCTCCCATTGTAGTTCCCAAATTGTGTCCACAATGGAAGGCACTATGGTGACATGTGATGGAATGGAAGATACCCACAATATAGTGGTCATATAAATGTCAGACTTCCAACAATCAGAAGCCACCCAAAGAACTGAAAAACGTTCACTCAATACTGAGGACTCGGCTTGTCACTGTGCTAAAGCCTTGAATTTCAATCTCCTTGTCATAAACATGTATGATGCCATGAGCAAAGGAGCCTGTGGGAGCTTCAAGAATTGCCTCCACAGTGACAAAATGCTTGGCACCCACTTGTGCATATCCTCCCGGATGATAGTGACCTACCACCAGTTACAACAAAACAAGATTCAAAAGTTTCTTGTGTCACTGGCTACAATTGACAATGAGCACAAAGAGAACTCTGCACAAATGGAAGTAATATTGAGTTTCAGCTGGAATCTCTCAGCAAGGAACAAACCACAACTTTTAACCATTGATACATACTACCTTTGGACTGAGATAAGTGATGAGCATGTGAGATTGGATGCTTACCATTCAAGAACAAAGCCACAGCAGGGCTCTCCACCAACATCTTTGCAACCTAAAATGTCCCAAAGTACAGCACCTTCATGAGCAAGTTGTTTTCTCCAGAGTAAAAAAGGGAGAATCATGTGCTCATCATCTTCTACTATTAAGCTTTGTTCTGTTAACTGGTTTCTTCCCTACTCTTAAATTCTTTTCAATAAAAAGCATGGCAGGTATTTCATCAAATGACTGATAATTTTTAGTTTCAGAGTTTTGTGGGTGATAATAATCAAGTTTGAGAAATTGAGTCTAAGCTGCACAATAGCAATCTGTATGAACTCATGGCACGCATATCTATTAGATAGTAGAAAAGAAAAAAAATAAAATCAAGAATTGCACTTTCAAGTCAATTGTACAAGTTCTGGCCAAAACCCAAAAAAACAAACATGACAAGAATTGATTGTGAACAAACACCTACTTAGTAAGTGTCACTCACAAAGTATCAGACTATCACCTTCAATCATGAAGGGCAGTGATTACATAAGTGTACAACAAAGATGGTGTCCTATACCTCTTCATGATTCCAAAGCAGATGTGTTGATGGGGCCGACCCAACCACAAGAGGGTGGTGCCCAGCCACAATCAATCGAGTCCCCTGTCTGGAACTCAACAACACAAAATCAAGGGCGAAATCACTTGACCCCTGATACCATCATCCTATAGGTTGAGGTACTGACACTCTATGGCCCATTCACTGATGTTTAATAGCAAGTAGGTTGCCCAGAAAAGAAGGTAGGTAGTGGCTTAAAAGCAGGTAGGTTGCTAACAAAAGAAGCAGGTACATGGCAGGTTCCACACTTTTACCTTTCGGCATCAGAGAGGATGTGTGCAAGCCAAGTCTTCTGCTCAGATCCAAGCCCACCATTCCATTCGCTCATTTGTGGGTTTGCTTCACCCAAAGGGTGATTGTGCATGAATGTCATTGCCTCCTGGGTGCCATGAGCTCTCCATGAGTTAATCAAACCCTTGGTAAGAGGGGTTGGAGATTCCAAATTGTCAGACATGGAAAAAAAAACCAGTAATGACAAACCTGCAGGTTTTGAATAAGTGAATTATAACAGCATTTTACCTCATGATTTTTGGATCCCACTGGCCATTTCACACTGATATCCATTGTGTCCAGTATGACCTATGGATTACCATAAAACCCGTATTTAAGATAACAATGGGAAAACACAAACCCACCACCCAATTTGCGAGCATTCTCAGAGATTTTCTTTGAGAAATATGAAATTTTCTGATTGATTTGGGTTAGTCCCCAGCTCAATGAAAAAAAAAGGCATTCTCTTCCCATCTTCTCATGCATATGTAACAACTGAACATGTTGCAGCATTTTTTGGCATTGTCCAAAGGGAGATTCAAGGAAAAGTATAAAAGAGGATGGTAATATAGGCTGAAATTTCTTACTAGAGATGGAACAAAGAACTCACCAGAGCCCATCCTGGGTGCAGTTCAGCATGGTAGAAACGATCTGGCATTTGTAGATTCTGCAACATCTGCTCTCTTGGCAACGTCAAGCAATGGTTCCCCAACAAGTGGTATGTTGGTAACTCCAACTGCTCCAAACAGAAGAATTTGCAGAATTGTTTCAGGAACAGAATTTCATTTACTTCTAAGTAAGAAATTAGGGTATAGGTGGCCAGTCAGTTGGTCACGTAAGATTCCAGCAAAAGAAAAAGTGAAACAAAGGGTAGGTGCTTGGAAAATCAAATAAAATTGTGCTTGGTTTCAATACAAACCATTGAAAGACTTGTCAACACAACGTCGAAATCAGCAGATGTCCTCTCAACAGTATCATTACCATCAATAATGTCACCCAAAGTTAGCACGAACCTGCTCTCTATCCCATCCCCCACAGACAAAGTGAGGATTCTGACAGAGTGCCATGAAATTCTAGATTTTTCTGACTGCTGTAAAGATCTTTTCAAAAATATCCTTTGTATTTTCAGTCACATCCCCTCCCAGAATTTCCCGTCAAAGTTGGAATGAACTTTCCATTCACAAAAGACCCCAATTTCAGGACCTTCCACTTTACCTATGATCCTCTACATCAAGGGGAAAACACTCCAAAGGTGCATTCTCCCACCAGCAGTAACCTAGGGGTGAACTAGATGGAAGAAAGTGCCAACCTGAGGTGTGCATTCTCTACCCGTACACAAAATTAAAGCAGAAGAGGGTGTTGATTTTGAGCTTACAAAAGACTGGATTTGGAAGCATTGAAGGTCTCTACAGCTTTGTCCAGCTTTTGTGGTGCTTCTCTGTACCGCTGCACCCTTCCTTCCAAATCTGCAGCCCAAAGTCCAAACCAACTATGGGCATGTATTGACTTTTGAACATACCAGCTGGTACTGGTATTGGATCTTTTTTCAAACTTTCATACCAACCTGGTCCGGGTATTAGGGTCCATGGCTCATTTTTGGCTGGTATGTGGTCAGTATATACCTGGTATTGAGACTGATATAGCCCTTGTATTAAACTGGTATTACCTCAAGCTCCTACCAAGCAGGTACTGGTATGAGGCCAGTATTATCTCATGTCCCTATGAGGCAGGTACTAGTGCAAGGCTGGTATTGCCTCAGGTCATACCAGTCTGTTCAGTTCTTTGATACCAGGACCGATATCTACATACCAAGGTTTCGGCCCAGTACCTGCCCAACACTGGTCCAAACATCCCAAACAAAAAAAAACCCTTGCTATTATTTGTTGCTCCCATCCTTCGATGGCTTCCTACTATCGAAGGCAGATTGAATCCAAGCACAGCACCACTTTCACCACCACATGAGAAGGAAAATTCTAACATGATTACAAATGCTTAAAAATTGTGTGCAATGAAAGCTCACAGATCATCCCAACAGATTTCATGCGATGTAGAAGCTCCTAAGCTCCTCCAACAAAGTTGCATGCAATGAAGAAGCTCCCAGGCCCCAACAACAAAATTGTATGCAATGAATGAAGCTCACAAATCCAGAAACATGAAACTTTTGGCAGACAAAAAAAAATCAAATCCTCCCTTTCAATCTTTCTAATTAGGTATATAGTGTGAAGGAATAAAAAACTCACGATTGTCATCTTTGTCACCATACTGCACATCTGCAATCACTCCAAATGAAAACAAAGGTTTGCAGGTCTCCTCCATCACCGCCAATGTCCGCCTTGCAACGGACAATCCAGGTTGCTGCTGCTGCTGCTGCAGCAGAAACCTGTTGGATTATCATTTTCTAAATCATCATAATTGCGCAGGAGTTTGCAGTTAGGGTTCAAGTTCAAACCTCCAGGAAAATAAAAAAAATAAATTGGGAAGAATCCCATAAGAAAAAAAACACTGGTGAGAAAGAAACTAACAAACAAAGTAGCTCTCTGTCTGCAATTGATCAAACAGACGCAACCACTATGACGAAGGATCATGAAATCACACCGTAGATTTTGTGTTCGGCAAGTAACTGGAGCTCTTGGAATTCCACCTCTTGGAAGACTCGGCTGGCTTCTTCTTCCTCTACTAGTACTACTGTTTGTTCTTCTTTTCCCAAGGGCTAACGACCCAGCAGGAAAACGAAATAGCAGCAACGCCAGATCTCCTCTTCCAACCTGCGACGGAATAAAACCCACCCAAAAAAAAAAGGAATGTTTACTTGTGTGCCTGCGAGGATCCGGGTGGGGAGCTGGGGGGGACAGGTCTCTTGCTTGCTTTTGCTTTTAGTAGAATTCCAACACGAAGTCCGCGAGACGTTCGAGACAGTGGTACATGAGCCTGACGATCACACACAGCAAGGTCATAGAAGCCATGCCGAGCTCGCTCGAAAACTGGAGCTTTTTGATGGGTAAAAGTTTCTGCTTGAATTCCCACCTTCCTTTTCTGCATGGCGTAGTTCTCTGCTCGCCCCCACACCCCTCCTCTCTCTTCCACTCTCTCTCTCTCTCTCTTTCGCGTGGTACGACTGCTGCGCAAGATGCTTGGTGACGACAAGGTTGACGACAGCAGCAAAAGGACAGCGCTTCCTGTCGACAAGGTTGATGACAGCATCAAAAGGGCATCTTCCGCAAGATGCTTCGTGTCGACCAAGTTGGGCGACAGTATCAAAAGGGCATCTTCTGTAAGATGCTTCCAGAAATGACGGTGTTTTTTTTTTTTCCAATTTTGTAATGCAGCAGAAGTTAGTGATTTTTTTGTGTCGAATTTTCGCCATTTTGCGAAAATAATTTGAATTTTTTTTTCTTGGTAGCAAAATCCCTGTTTTAAAAAAGTTGCCACAATTGCCTACAACGTGAAAGGGTGTTTAAGGTTATTCTATTTTCATATTTTGAATATCACCAAATTAGCTAAATACATTCTTATTAATAATTGCCAAAAAGAAAACATTGACCCAAACCAAGGGGTTTTTTTCCACTTTTGTGAAGTAGTTGGGCTAGTGAATATTTACAAGAATGCCTAGCCAAATTTGAAAATGTCAAAAGAGGGATTTTCAAAATTTTAAGGATCCTTTCATGTTTTCCCATCAAACTAGAATGTACTATGTCTAAATATAGCAAATTGAAATGATTTTGCCTCAAAATATGAGGAATTTGATGGATTTTTTTCAAATAAATCCTTTGAGGCCTTTGTAGTCCTTTTTTGTTTGTTGTCAAGTGGTCATTTTTTGCTAAGAAAAATCATTGAGCCTAACTAGTGATCAATATGTTATGCATTATCATTTTTAGACACCTAGTTATCTACAACAACACATCAACATGAACTTATGTTAAAAACACACACACATAATCACCTTCCTACCTAGGGATAAGGTTCCTTTAAGTTAGATTGTGGAACTTATGTAAGTTTGAAATATACATGCCTATGGGATGACTGAAAATGGACATCTTGGTTTCAAGTGATGAATCTATCAACTAGTGCCCCAAACTAACTCAACATTCGATTCAAGAAAGTATAAGTTGCTTGTTCATTGAATGTGTTCAACAATGACACTAACTCAATTCATTTGGAAAAGTGTTTCACAATCACAAATACACATTCATTGTGTTGCATGGTCAATGGCAACAATCCAAAACATCATATTGTCATGGTTTTTGAATTGTGATGGAGATGGAGGTTATAGTCCCAAGCTCACGTTTGTAAGGTTGGGCTATCAAAGCACTAGCAATTTATTATATGGTTTTATCCAATGTTAGAGGATTGTAAACAAATAACCCATACATGATTCACCTTCTTCAAAAACATGGAGAACAAATTAACAATTTGTTTGTAAAACAATAAGTTTTTGATTGAGAAGACTTAGATTGAAAGCAAAAATATATAGTTATGGCCTAAGATCTAAGTTTAAGTTCTAAACACAACTTATTGCTTACCATTCAAGTTGGATATTGTATTGGATTCAACATGCTCCAATGATTAATGAATACAATTTTATTTGAATGCCAACCACAACTTTTGAACCAAAGAAGTCTTGTAATCCACTAGAGGAGAAAACAAAACTATTACAACTTGTTTAATCCTTCTTTATATCACTTCCACACCATAGCCTGTGAAGGAACAAAATGTAGGACTATTTTGCAAGGATGGATCATGGTAATGAAATCAAGTTAGTGTCCACATTCTTAGTGATTAGTGTAACACTAATCTAAAATTGTTTCCTATGATGACAAATTGAATGAAATATATGGACCATGGCAATGAAATCAAGTTGGTGTCCACATTCCCAGTGAATAGATCAACACAAGTTTGAAATTATTTCATACAACAACAATATGGAGCAAATGGACCATGGTAGTAAAATCAAGGAACATGCATTTCTATTTAATACCTTTTTGAAGAATCCACTTGCAATATTTCAAGAAGTGCAATAAACTTGTAATGTTTCAACAACAATAGTTTGAATTACTAGTGACTACAACAACAATCTAAAGGAGGTGGACCATAACAATGAAATCAAGGAAAACATAACCTTCTTTAACAACTTTTGAAAGAATCCACTTGTGCTATAATTATCTAGCCACCTATAGTTGTAATTTACTTCAACAATAGTTTTAATAATAATACAAAAGGTGCCATGAAACAAACTTTTTGTTGAATTTTATTTAAAAGTTTGGTGCTTAATCGTTCAAATGTGAGAAATATGTATTTGGAGCTAATGTTTTGAATAACTCTGTCATAGCTTTTGGGCAACCCATTAAGAGTAGATTTAATAGTGTCCTTGGAGTTATTGACTTTCTTGTGTTTGTAAGCTTGTGTTTGACCTCCTTTGATATGTATTCATCCATGTTATTTCCTTCATCCTTAATGAGTGTAGTTGTGTGGATAATAGATTAATTTGGGAAGGATATCTTGTCTGTAACATGTTTTGCAAGGCTCTCCAAATTGTTGGGTTATAATGTTTCACAATTGTAACCACAAGATCATCCTTGACTCATAAAATTAGTCATGCTATTGTTTTTTATTTCATTTGATTTAATTGCAACTATGTTATTTGAAATTCACTCATTATGACTAGATACACCATGGGATTAGTTATGATATTAATTACATCCCATAACCCTTCTTGCATCAACAAGACTCTCATTTTTAGCCTCCACACATTATAATTTGCTTTTCCTTTTAACTTGTTGGTCTCACCAACATATGCATTTCTAGAAATTTTGTTAGCCATTTTACCTTATAAACTCTTTGCTACTAGTGGTCACATCTTTATTTTCTTTTGCTATCATTCTAATACCATATATCAACTCTCAATTTAGTACAAGAAAAAATAAAAAATCAATACAATGGGCCCAATAAAACATATAATCTATCCACTATAGTGATCCTATCTATTAGCATCTTAAGGTTTTATTAAAAATTGAGATTATTAACAACTTTCTATATCCATTAGTCTAATTTTAGTGCAGTTTTAATTCTAGGAAATGGAGTGCAATGGTTTTATTTTGAGCGAAAATTTGCCAAATTTTGAGTTGAAAAATATGATTTCAATTGTGTAAAGGATTTTTCATGAAAAAAATGGCCGAAATTTGCCAGATTTTGAAGAAAGAAAATTCCAAATCACGATATTTTTGTTCTAATAGGTAGTCAAGAACATAGAAGGATTCTAGTTTATTTCTACTTTGATGTTAGCATGTAACCAAATTAACTTATGGATGATTGCCACTTCAGCTACATCATAAAATTGAAAAGAAAACCCTAATGGAGTGTGTATCTCCACCAATGCCCTTGGACTAGGGCCTTACTTACCACTTCATAGAATAGGTAAGGGCTGTTTTACTACCCACCTACTAAAAACCCGTTTGCAAGTTGTTGGTAGGTAGTAAAAAACAGCAAACGAGCTAACCACCGCCACCATGGATAAAGCAAGAAACTGGAACTCAACAGAAAACTGTTTCGTGACCACTTTCCTTCCATCCATCCATCCATCCATCCTTCATGGTGCGCTGGTGGGTGCTGGTTCACATGCACACATGCACAAGTCTGGCCCTGGAGACCGAGGAGGGGGAGCACAACGAGACGGAGGAGGAGGCGAGGACCAGAACGAGAAGAAGAACAAGAACAAGAGTGGGTTCATCAGACGAGGCGTGCGAAATTGGGAAGACGGCGAGAAGCTGAAAGTATGTGGAGAAGGAGCAAGCATGCATGCGTCAGGGCAACACAATTTGCCAAGCTCCTGTTCTCCCCCCACCTCGCTGATTCTTCTTACCTGCACATTTCCACAGGTGGGCAATCGAAAACACACACATATATTGAGATCGAGATCGAGATCAGAGAGGGAGGCTTACTGAAATTAAGTGCTTTGGTTAAATTACGGAGCTACTTGATTGTTTAGGTTTTTAGGGTTTGTGGGGCATTTTGCGATGTAATTCGTAGGAATTGTGAAAGTTTTTGAACATTTTATTGACGGAATCTGGAAATGCTTCTGGTGTGTCTGAAGAAGCTTTGGGAATCTGGAATTTTTCTTTTGTTTTTCTTTCAAGGCTTTTGTTGAAAGTTTGAAAATTTCTATGGTGGATAGGGGTATAATTCCTTGGAAAGAAATCTGCAATGTACTTGTGATTCAGGTCTGAAAATATGGTCTGAAGCATAATCTGATGTGGTCACAGATTCATCAGGTTCAGTATCAATCTTTCCCCCATCATGAACAAGGCTTTGAAAGTATCAAATTTCTAGGGTGAAAAAGGATATAATTCTTCAGAAAGAAAACTGCAATGTACTTGTGAATTAGGTCTTAAAATATGGTCTGAAGCATAGTCTGACGTGTTCACAGATTATTGGGTTCAGTACTGTAATCCTTCCCTTGAAGAACCTTAAAACTTGTTGTGAGAATGCAGCGCTTCAATGTTTTTGAGGAAGAATAAATGACTCTAGACGCTCTGGTGTTCTAAAATCCAGCTTTGGTGCTTGCAAGGGCTCTTAGATGCATGCACATCATATGTGGGTGGGTGTAGAAGAACAAAATACAATCAAGATGCCAATTGGAATGCAGTGATGAAGATCCACAAAAAATGGCATTTCAAGTCTAACTTTAAAGAAGTTTGCAGGTTTACATTTGCCAGTCCTCTTATCTGCAAATGTGCAATCTACATGCAATGCTGGAGAGAGCACAGGCATCAGAATAGTATCTGGAGTTTATACGAATTGGAAACAACCACTTGATCAACAATTCTGGAAGCATTGGCAACGAGGTCTTGCTACTTCACCTGGAGCCACAAAAGTCCTTCGTGACCCGCGGTTTGCAAAGCTTGAAGAAAGTGATGTGCAGCATTTTCAGGAAATTGTTGGAGACAAAGGGGTCATAGTTGACAGTAGTGAATTAGAAGTTGCTAACACAGATTGGATGAACAAGTACCATGGCCAGAGCCAGCTTCTTCTCCAACCTCAGACTACTCAACAGGTATGGTCCATCCTATATGATAGCTGCAAAGAGAAAAAAGAAGAATACGAAGTATGTCTGTGGTACCCTTGTTGATGTTGTATATGTGCATGTTGTCAAGCACAAGTAATTTTGGGCACCAGCAAACTGGTTAGCATAATACTTTTATACATGGACTGTACATGTGCATGAATCACAGGTGGCTGAGATTCTCAAGTTTTGCAACTCCAGGTGTCTGGCAGTTGTGCCTCAGGGAGGTAACACTGGTCTGGTTGGAGGCAGTGTCCCAGTCTTTGACGAGGTAAGTATGCTCAGAGCAGACTTGCTTTCATCAAGGTTTTCATGTGTCATCTTTGTTGACCTCTTTTATTTGTAGAGAGCTGAGCTTCCGCTGCTGCAGTGACCCTTTGCAGTGCCTTGATGGGCTCTGAATTCCAAGGAGTGTAAATTTAGGTCAGATCTAAATACACTAAATCATCCCTTCCACTGTTCTATGCACTAATATTGATGAGTACAACATTGTGGTGGTATGCAGATAATTCTCAATCTGGGAGCTATGAAGAGTATTCTAAGTTTTGATGAGGTGCGCCTATCTTAATTTGCATGGTTTAAAGCAAATCCTATTCTCTTATTTTGTCTTGGCTCTTGTCTGCACCGGTGGTAAGATCACTTTGTCTCTAGTCAAGAGAAAACAGTGCAAGTGTGGTTTACACAGGTTTAGAGCTTTTCTTTTTCAAATGGCATGTGTTTAACATGAGCTTGAATTGCTGAGTTCACAAAACAGGTCGGTGGTATCCTGGTATGCGAAGCAGGCTGTATTCTGGAAAACCTTGATACATTTGTTGGAACTAAAGGGTGAGGCAACATCTTTCTTCATGGGCTCTGAAAGCTGTCTCATAAAAATGCCTCTACTCTACACCACGAGAGTTTTGTCACAAGACCCTGAACTGCCTCTCAATGCAGTTTTCGCCCCATTCTTGTGCATGTTCCTGAATGAAGTGACCAGCTTGAGCATACAGCCCTTCACAGAAGCCAGACGGTTCCAGAGAGCAAAACAAAAAAATACAATGTTGAAAATGAATCATTTATTCATGTTAAATGGATGAAACTTTCTCTGTCCACCACCAGATGTTCTGAAAGTGGTTATATCTGTGGTTGTATAAAGGTTCACAATGCCTTTGGACTTGGGGGCAAAAGGTAGCTGTCAGATTGGTGGCAATGTATCCACAAATGCAGGAGGTTTGCGTCTGTTGCGATATGGCTCTCTGCACGGAAATGTGCTTGGTGGGTCTCTCTTTCTTTTTCAGTCTTGTAACCTGTGCCCTCTAAAGCCTCAATGGAGCTTGTAAATGGTGGGTTTAGATTGTTTTCTGAAATTTCTTAGGGATGGAGTGCTCACTGGTGGATTTGACTGTGTATGCATATGAAAACCTAGAAGTGAGTTACTTCTGACCTTGTGATTGAATGGGGCAGGTCTTGAAGTTGTGCTTGCCAATGGGACTGTTGTGGATATGCTGGGAACACTAAGGAAAGACAACACCGGCTATGATCTCAAGCAGCTCTTTATTGGTGAATTTTATGGATCTGTTTATGTGCAACCATGGATTTCACCTAAAGATCAGCATGGTCCTGTTAACTCTTTTAAGTGCTAAACATTTTTGGTTTCCAAGGCCAGTAATTGCAGGTTCTTTGCCTGAAAGATCATGCTGCAGACCTGGTGTTTGACATGAAAGCTATTGGCAGGAGGAGAAGGAACTTTGGGAGTAGTGACCAAAGTATCGATATTAACTCCTCCAAAGTTGGCGTCTACTAATGTGGCTTTCCTTGCGTGTGAGGACTATGAAAGCTGCCAGGTCAAACACTTTGCAGTTCAGCCTTTTGACTGAATGCATTTTTTTGTTGATGATCACAGGAATGAAAAGTTGAGGTTGACTTGGGACCCTCAGAAGCCTTGTTTTTTTCCTGTGCCTTCAGAATGCTTTGAAGGAAGCAAAGAAGCAACTGGGTGAAATTTTATCAGCATTCGAGTTCATTGACCGTCCTGCTTTGGACATGGTAATTCTTTGCAGTACCAGAATGTTGATTGCACAAGATTAGAAGCTGTTCACTTGTTCTCTTGAATTCCCTGACCTCTTTCTGATTACATGACAAAATATCTGTGATTCAGTATTCCTTTCTCCTTCAACATCCATTGTGTCTTTGTCCAGATTTAAAACATCTGACTAATTCACCCATAGATGACATGTTTTGTGGTTGTCCTACTATGTCTGAAGTTTGTTGACTTGATGAATGGCAGGCACTGTGCCATCTTGAAGGCACTAGGGACCCATTGCCATCAAAGCATAACTTTTACTTATTGGTTGAAACCACAGGAAGTAATGAGGCCCATGACAAGTAAATTTCTTTCCTTCCCTCCAGATTTTTCTGGCAAATGTAAGTGCAGCCATTCATTTTACACAAGGGCATGTACATGAATAGCCCTTGAATCTATTCAGGAGCACATGAAAATGAAAAACTGCACAGTTCTTTGCTTGTTTTCTGTTCTCACCATGACCATGTTTGCAGGACCCTAATGAGGCTTTTGAATGCTGGAGCACACTGATTTGGATTTCTGGCCTGATTATCAGGGAAAAGTTAGATGCCTTTTTGGAGGCAGGGATGGAGCTGGGCTACTTTGTGGATGGCACAGTTGCTCAAGACAGCACTCAGGCTAGCAGTTTCTGGGAAATACGGGAGGTTAGCTTGCACATGTTTGTGGATTTGATTGTGTTTGAATGGCTCCAGAGAAAAAGTTAATTCTATTCTCTTATCAACAGTTTTTATTGACACCTTGGAAACAATTTCTTTTGGGCCTGCTGAAGTGTTCATTGATACCTTGAAAGTGGCTTCTTAGGGGATCTCAGAGGCATTAGTCAAAGCAGGGGCGGTGTACAAGTATGACTTGTCTTTACCCATCAAGAGCTTCTATAGGATTGTTGAGGATCTGCGGGCACAACTTGGTGAGGAATCATTCCTCTGTTTCTCCCCTTATTTTCTGTTTCTTCTCAAAGATTTCTCTTGTCCCAGACAACTTTTGGCATTGTGCAGTCTTCTTATCTTTTATCTACTTGGGTTTAGGTAGATAAGTGGGTAGTATTGACCACCTGCTTATCTGTATTCTGTGTCCAGAATAGGTAAGGAATTATGTCCTCTGTTTCTCCCTTCTTTTCATGTTTAATCTCGGCCAATGTATCTAGTCCCACAAGTTCAAAGCTTCTCATAGCTGTGAGCTCTTATTTAATCTAGTCATGTCATAGTAGAGTTCTTTGTCTTGGGACTGTCACCACAGACCTTGGATTGCATCTAGTTCATAAGAAACTACCCACTTGAGCAGGGGCATTTGAGATACTTTTATCAAGTGGCTTGTGTATACATATGTGCCAGGAAATGCAGCGGTGGTGGTGGCATATGGCCACTTGGGTGATGGCAATGTGCATTTAAATGTGTCTGCTCCTAAATATGATGAACAGGTTCTCATATTTTCCAATGCCTCAATTTTTCTTTGCTGATTGCATCAGTATTAGATTAGATGTCTTGGCATGATAGATTGTTAACTTTGAGCCATACTTGGGAAGCATCTATAATGAGTCTCAAGTTGGTATGATATTGTTTTGTCTGCCTGCTGGACAGAAGAGTCCTGAAGGTGCTTTTTCAGAATACAAAGCAACATGGTAATGTGGTGTGTCCATTATGAACGCTTCATGTCATGCTGACCTCTAAATCTTGCAGGGGATTGGTAATCCTTGAGAACATATCTATGGATTGACTTCCAGATGTTTATGATTTGAGTCTCAATCAGTGACACTAGCTGGGTCAATGCATTTTTCATCTTGGGAGGAGCTGCTAGAATGCTTTTTTAGGTAGATGCTGATTTTGGAAGCAATTTGTCAGAAGGAATCAATCTGGAGTTTCTGGACTGGTGCCTGCAGCTCTTGGCAAAGATAGAACCATTTGTGTATGAGTGGACTGCTGCTTGCAAAGGGAGTGTGAGTGCAGAACATGGTTTAGGACTCATGAAGCCCCAGGCACTTCACTACAGCAAGTCTGAAGAAGCAGTAAGTCTCCAACCATTCAAAGTTAGGGATTAACCATGATCTCTTAATAAGCAGATATTTCAACTCAAGTGGGTGCTTCATATCTATGTACCCACTTGAAAAGTATATTCTGAGTACTTTCCTAGTCAACTTCACTGAAAGTTAATGGTCCAACTCCTATTTTGGTTGGCGGAAGTTGGATTATTATATCCTTATCTATACCCACTGTTGGGAGCTCATGAAGTCAGTGGGTAGTCATGGCAGCTGGTCACTGCTTTTTTTCAATGGCGGTGATGGTCTGACACTTTGTGAGTGGTTCTCATAAAGTTATGACTGCACTCATTGTGATGTTACCTTCAAATTGTTGTTGTGGAGATTTCTCTGCATTTTCCTAGATATGTAGTCAGTGCATGTCTCTAATGCATGAATGACCTGTGTTTTCTATGGTTAGAGGGGACTGTAAGGGTTGGCTCATGTTCACCAGCTTTTTCTCATATTTGATGCTTGGAGTAAAATTTCTGAGAGGATGGTAGTTTTTACCTCAGCAAGTCTCTACTGACAAAATGGACATGGAATGCACACCTCTGTACCAACTGAAGTATTGTGGGGTTGTTTACTGGAAATGGGATAGATACATCTGATGGAAGGCTTTAAAAAATTGCTTGATCCAAAGGGGATTCTGAATCCATACAAAGTGCTTCCTGCTTGTGCTGCAACAAGTACCTGTTTTGTCTCTGTTTAAGATGGAGTATGACTGAGTCATGGATGACTTTCAATTTACTTAGCCACTCATTCATGCTGAGGTATGTGGACACTATAGCACTACCCTAATGTTTTGAGACATGGAGTCAAATGATCAACCATGAGCTTCAAAGGGGATATTGAATGATGAAACTGGTATTATTTGGTACCTTGCAATGAGCTAGAAGACACAATAAGCACTGACTGAAAATAGGCACGTGAGAACATGAACTATGTGAATATGTAGTAGGGTCTTGCTTGGAAAGTAGTGGAACCTGCAACTCCATGTTGTTGAAATTCCTTGAGTCGAATGAAGATCTGAAGGCTTGAATTTCTTCAGTATCAAAACCAAGTTCCCTACAACCATTCCCATATGCTTGTTGCATCTATCTAATGATAGATTGTGGAACTTCAGGAGTTATCATCTTCATCAGTATTGTAGATTTGTCTATCCCCACCTTCTTTGTAAACAATTGATGTGAGGAAAGATCTTGGTTTGATGTAGGCACCAATGCTTCCTAGTGACCTAATGCTTTCAATGGTATGTTGCAGATATGGAAATGATAATTATTTTCTGGCCAGGGATGTGTGTCTCCATCTAGGAGAACAATGGCTTCTTTTATTAGCATGGTTAATGTCTTAATCTCCAGGTTGCAGGTACAGAATTTTGGGAAATTAGTTTTTCTTTGTAGTAGTGCTGAACCTAGTGTGCAAATCCTTAGCAATTGAAATTTATGAGACTCAATATCCGTGTCACCATAGGTCTAAAAATAAACTGATGAAATTCCTCCAAGAAATCTAACTCAGGCACTCAGTTTTGATTTTGTTGAATTTTCTTTGACAAAATTATTCAATATTCAATATCTTTTGCACCATAGGTCTAGACATTTCAAAACCATCTCAGTATATCCCTACTCATCAAGGGCTTTTCAATGGCACCAAGAGTGCGGTTGGGGGGCACTGTGGTGTGAGATATTTTAATTTGACAAACAAAACAAACAAGGTGGCACGATACATGAACCTTGCCAAAGAATTTAGGGTAGCAGCAAAAAGTTGTAAATATGGTTACACTTTACTTTGAATTTCAGACTGTGGTGAAATGAATTGAGGCACATGATTTGGTAATGTGAATGCAAGATGTATCAGCTTGTGATTTGTCTAATAAGATAGCATTGTTGTGTTGATGCATTAGTCCATGCACAATCTTTTTATGTATCATTGAAAGTGGTGCTTTTGAAAAAAAATGTTAAAAGTTGTATTTATTCATAAAGTTGAGTGTTTGTTAACATATTTAATGCATCAACACAACAATTATTATTGTTGGGCAATTTGTGGGCATGTCTTTTGAATTGTTTCTAAAAATGTGCAAAATAAGTTGCTTGCATCTTAGATGATCTATAAAATGTGATTCTATATAAAAATTGTTGTGTATTTTTGTTGAAAGAGCCAATGATAAATTCAACACTTGAATTTGTTACTGTAATTGTTTGTAATAAAGACATTATTTGATCATGAAGTATCATTGTTCCTATTCATTGTAACATGAAAAAATACTAAGTTTTTTGTATATAACATAGCTCTTTAAGAAAATTGCAAGAATGTTTTGGATTCTTGTTTCATTTGGACAAAGAATATGGGATGCTAACGAGTTTGGATTTACAACAATGTTTTGAAAATGTAAAATTAAAGAAGTGTTGAAAGATTTTATGATTACAAATTTTTTTTTGTAAGATTTGAAAGGGGCAATTGATAGTTTGTTATTGTGAACTTGTTCTGCATTTGTTCTAAGATGAGATAGTTTTCTTCAACAAGGGGATCTACTTGGAAGTTTTTATTTGATAATCAAAAGATAAATACAAGCATTCTTTGGAGCGAATTCGAGATAATGTTATGTATGTCAAATCATGTTTTGTTACACTAGTTAAGTTAAATGTGAAATGGTCAAGAATTAAACCTTATGCACAATGTATGATGTGTGTTGCAACAAGTTGAATAGGGAATGAAATTCTTGTAATGGTATGAAGAATAGTTTTTTTTTGGGGTGAAATTTTGCAAAAATGTGAAAAGCAAAAAGAAGATTAAAGGAATTTTTTTTGCACTTATTTTTTCAGAAAATGTTGTCAATTTCTTTTTTAAATTGACTAATGGTAGCCTTGTTAGGACTTAGCCATCAAACATACCCACCTACATTTACAAGAATTCAACTTCAAAACCCACAAATGAATCTCAAAATAGAATTTGATGTTAAACCACACCTGTCGTGTGCTTTGGAATTTCAAAACTCAAAAAGGTCAGATTCCAGAGCCACTTAATGAGGATGAACCCCAAAACACAAAAAAAAGTATAACTTTATGCACATTGAACTACATTACACCATCAAATGACAACCAAAAAAAAACAAAACCAAAGTCTTGCATACTTGATATATTGATTTTGATAGAATCTCTTTATTGCTCAAATGTCTCTTTGGTGGACCACTGAACACCTATTTCATGCACTTTGTTGAAAGAGGAGTACAAAGGCATTTCAGCACTTTACATCAAATATGGCAAACTCTGTAAAAGACACAGTACACCCTTAGACCCCATCATCTTCAATGACTGCTTTGCTGAGAGTATCTGGGGTCAGACTCAGCTAAAATTATGTCATTTCCAACATTATTCAAATAACCTGCATGTTCACAGGCTCCCACACCTGAATTGAGAATTCAAGTGAACTCCAAGACATGTGAATAGTAGAGAAGGAAATCCTATTCATGGCACACCCCTACACCTACCTGGGCATTTTGTCACCATTACACAACACAAGCACTAACCCCTCCAGGCCTACTGCTGCCTTTCTTGCTGGATAGACAAGAGAATGCCAGCTGTAGACTCTGGTGTTGCCAAAACAGCACGAGGAACCACTTTTATCACACCCGTTTGTGGCATACTTCTGATGGGCGCAGGTGATAGTGGAAATAGTGGCAAAGGGTCAGACACAGGGCTGTCATCAGCCTGCTTTGTCTCCATGTCCCTCATTCCTCCTGTCACTGCTACTTTCTCAGAATGTTGTTGCCCTTGAAGTTGTGCACCTTCAGAGTCCCCACCTTGTTTAGCCTCCTCCTTGTGCTTCACACGGATTTGGTATGTTCCCCAACCTTTGGCCCACCCATCATCTTGGGCTTGAGCAGCCTTTTGAGACTGACCTTCACCTTGTTTACCTGTAGGATTGTTCACATGCATCTGAGAGGATGCACCTAAGGATCCCAGCTGGTCAAGGGGATGAAAATAATTTGAGGGACCAACACTGACTCCTTGCTGTGTCGACACCATAACTGGAACATGTGGGAGTGCACTATACCTTGCTGATCCAGGTCCCAGAGCACCAGGACCATATGAGCATCCTTGCTGTTGCCATGAAGGCATTTGAGCATGCTGCACTCCATTTTGCTGGTACATCATCATGTTTGGGTGCATGAGAGGATGATACCCATATGCAGGGGGATATGGTGGTGGATAGTACACGTACTGGGGTGCCATTTGTGCACCCTGTTCATTGGCTACATGGGGTGCTGCTTGCCATGGCTGTCCTGGAAGAAAACCCTGCTGGTGGGGGAAAGGAACTGGATACATGAGTTTAGGTGCCTCAGTCATCAACAGTCGATTAGTGTTGCACTGCTTGATGCCATTCCCTTCAACAAATTTGGCAGGTAGCTCTGGCACATGTGGTGGCACTGGAGTAACAGGTGCAGGTGCAGACACCTGCTGCTGGTCCTCCTGTTTCTGTTCCTGTTCCTCCACCTCTTCCTCGTCAGCTTCTTGTATTAAACCGGGATCCTTTGCCATCTGCTGCTGAACTTCCATCAGTCGATGAAGCTCAAATACTTGCACCGAAAACATCTTCTGTTGCCTGCACATCAGAAACCATAATTCAACACTTCCACAGCTGCAAGAGAAACATGTATGATTTGACAAATGGCTCTCCTGAAACAGAACATTGAAGGCCATCAACAAAATATCAATAGTTGCAGAAAATTTAGCTTCTGTTGATGGACCTATCTGTACTTTAGGCAGAACAATGACTCAATGACCACCTTCCACTCCAGGCACCTCACGCATCTCAAATTGTACATGGAGTATCAATAGGAGTCAAAAGACCCATGCATGGGACACTGACCTGCAATATACCTGTCATCCTTTAATGGCTTGAAAGGCTAATTACTTTGCTTGGCAAACCTTAAAGCAGGATAGACTCATCCCAACCCAACTCAAGATCACAATAGATTTTTCTATTCTTGAAAGGCATACTCAGAAAATGATGAAAAACCAAGATCTCTATTCCACATGTTACACATGGGCAAGAACAAGATGGGAAACCTCACCTGAGAACAGTCTTGCGAGCTTGCCAGAACTGTTGCTGTCCAATAGCACTCATTACATCACGAGGAGTAACATTCTCCACAGGAACATAATCGAGCATTGAGGATTCGGACTCATCACCACTAAATCCCTGCCCTCTTTGCTCTAACACTTCACTTACATTTTCAGAGGTTTCACTGCCATAATGATTCTGCTCTGATTGCCCTCTCTGTCTCTCAGCTTCCTGCACTCTGTTGGGAGAAGTTGCTAGACTAAGCTGCGGTTGCTGTGCTGCATCCCTATCTCTATATTGCAAATCACTTTCTTGCAAATGATTGTCAATGTCTGCATCTCTCTGCTCAATGTCAAGTTCTCTCACATTGCAATCATCCACTGATGTAGTTACACTGCCTATGCGCCAGCTCAAGCCACCATTCAGCTCACTTAGGCCACCATTCAGCTCACTCAAGCCTCCATTGTGCTCACTCAAGCCTCCATTTTGCTCACTCAAGCCTCCATTTCGCTCACTCAAGACTCCAGCTTGCTCAGATGACATACCATCCATCTGGTGCAGTCGGAGCTGATCTGAGCCTCCTGGCATCTCTATATTGAACCTCTTTTCCTTTCCAGAATCCCTGGTTTTCTTTGAGGGAGGGTGGTGCCCCCTTGATGCTGTCTCCTGCGATTGGGAGGCACTTAAAGAAGACCTTCTCTGACTGCTGGCTTGTGTCCCTACAGAACATGTTGGCACTGTACAGTCAACCTTTCCATTCTTGCTGGGTGTTGGTGCAGATGTTGGTACTGAACTTTCAGCAACAAAGGGTGCAAGCTGCATTTCAGTATCCCCATCCACTACTGTGCTGCTACTTGTCCCATTCATTGAAACCTGACCAGCTACTCCATGAGGCCCTGCATTTGTGGATGGAACATATGCAAGTGCTGGGCTCATAGGGTTCATGTAGCAAGGGACATACGAATATCTGCCATCATAGGATCCAGCCTGCATCTCCATCTCCACCCCACCGTCCAGTGTTAGAGAATTCATGGTTACAACTTGCTGTTGGGATGCCACAGAGGACCATGAGACCTATGCACATCTGAGGATCAGAAGAAGGATTCACAATAGGACTGATCATTGTCAGACATTGGTGAGTGTGGACACACTACAGCCATACGATTGTAAAGTTCAGGTCTGCTGAAATACCACTACTTTGCAAGCTTGAAAAACCAGAGAAAATCTCAGAAGGCTTCTTCAGAATCTTCACATTTTGATTCTTTTTGAAGAGCAAACAGAAAACAGGCATCTGAGAGGAAAGAAAAGTTCCAGCTCTGAACATGGACAAGGGTATACAGGTAGCAAAACAAGCCACTTCTGATTGAACACCACAAGCTTTGTCATGGAAGTCCATCATCTCACATTCCACCAAAAGGAGACACTATTGACATCCAGAAACTGCAACAAGATGCATCTGACAAAGTAAATGCAAATTATGTGTGCAGAGAACGCAAGTACTCACAACCTGCAATGTCTGCCAGATACATATCTGAGGATTCCATCATGCCAGTAAGCACCTGCTCACATCTCAGTCCTGAAAAAAAGAGTAGGGAAAATGCAAAACTTCAAATATGTGTGAGGGATGATGGTGCAGAGAAAAGAAATGTACCTGGGGTGGGAAGACTGGCATGAGTGCAGGGCTCATTGAAGGGTTGACAGAGTTCTGTGTAGAGGAAGGGAGAGGAATGGGAGAAGATCTGAATCTGTGAAAGGGGATAGTGAACTGCTCATATAAAGCCATTTTATTCCGTGGTGGCGCTCTTGGGCCTATCCGCTTGGTCTCTGCTACATGAAGCCTTGGAAACAAGGCTGGCCCTGCTTGCTGCTGCTTGTTCCCCTCTCCTTTCCCATCCTTTGCTCCTTTCATTTTGCTCCCCTTTTCAGCCTAGCCCCCAAAAGCTTCAAAGCCTCAATCATTCCCTTCTAAACTCCAAACCACTGAAACACCACAACCCACTTCCACAAATTCCGGCAGACATACTCTACTATCATTCCCCTCCAATCTTCGCAAAATTTCTTCAGATTCACAAAGTACACGCCCACAACTGCTTAAGCTGCATCACTCGCTAAGAACCCCACCCCCGACCCACCCTCCCTCCCTCCTCCCCCCCCGGCCCAAATCATGACATACAAAAGAATGGACCACTGCATCATCTACTGCAACCCTTCTTCTTCTGCTGCACTGCAAAACACTTCTATCCTCTTCCTCGAATCAATGGTTTTCATAAAAGAAAACCCGCAAACTCATGCACACCACCCTCACCTGACTGAAAAGAATTCCTGGAAAGGGGTTGTTACAGACCTAATACGGGCAAGACAAACCCAACCAAACCAAAGCCTTACATGAAGAAGCTTTTGTCACTTCTCCTTCTTCTTCTCAAAACCAGAGAACCACCGTTCCTATTCTATTGGATTTTCGACAATGAATTTCATGAAAAAAACACAAAAAAAACCAAATGAAACAAGCGCCCAAAGAAAAACGCCAGCAGAAGGAGGAGAAGGAGGAGGAGGAGGCGGGATACAACATGATGGGTGGGTCCTTCTTACTATTCTTCTTCTTCCCCTTCCCCCCCCCCATCCTCCACAAAGCATCGTCACAGCTGCAGCATCTTCATCATCGTCTTTCCTCTCTCTGTTTGAACTGGATCTTAAAGCTTTCTTAAGGAGATGATTCACAAAACGACGACAAGAAGAAGAAGAAAAGGAAGCTCTAATTTCTCACAACTTTTCAAGGCTCTCGCAATCCGTCATTTGTCTCGCAACGCACACGCGACTTCCCCGGCGGAAAACGCCAGTGAGCGCACAAGCGGAAAAGCGAAAAAAAGGACTGAAAAAATGCGAAAAGAGCACACTGCATGCACGCTGCACGGCTATAGGGGTACAGTACACGTGGACAAATGGGATGGCTGCGCTTTTGTGCTTGGATCGAGGTGTCGGAACGAGAACATGAAAGAGCGGCGCTTTTTTTAATTAATTAACTAATTTTCTGACACCTCGAAATCGAGATCCCAAAACTACAAACGCACGTCGCACACCCGGTACATTATATAAAAAGAAAAGCTTCGTGTTTGTAGCCCAAAATGTTTGAACAGCCAATGAAAAGTTATGAATATTTACACAAGTTAGGGGGGAAAATAATCAATTTAAAAAGGCTACTTGATTCTTGATAGATAAATATAGTAAAGTAAAACGGGAGATTTTTTATGATTTTTTTTTTTTTTGGGGGCAAAGTTTAAGAATATCTTGCTTGGCCTTAGGTGTCTACATGACATGTGAGAAACCAAGTCTCGTAGCTTTTTTTTTTAAATCTTACATTTTTGTATGGACCAATAAGAAGTGGGCATTAGGCCCTCTAAGTTGCACCCAAGTGAGTTCCAATTAAATAAATACATCTTCACCCATCCAGACCCGAATGTTGTTTTTCTTTTTTTTTTTAAAATTTTTTTCTTCCCAAATTCTTTTGAACCCCACTAGGCTATATCCTCACAATATGCAAGAACCTATGGTCTAAATATGGCAATTTCAACTTTATTTTTCATACAAATATGGCAACTTTGGGTCTTTTTTTTCAAAAGAAAATCTTTTGTACAAGTAGCCGGCCCTTGTTTTGTTGAGGGGTTTTGACATATATTTTGGATTTTTCTGTTCTCACCATGTTCCTAATGTGCTCCTCAAGCTCCCCTATGGTTCCTCAAGTTGTTCCTAATAACACCACACTTTTTCTCATATCCTTTGCCCAAAATTTTGCCCTTGTAGCTAGACCAAAAGGGAGAAAGCTACATATTGCAGTACCTTTTGTTGCTTCCACACTAATTACATTTTCAGGAATGTTTAAAATTTTGGCAAAATATTAATTTCAAATAGAAAAAAAAATTGAAGAAAAAAATAAAGAATCTTTTAGAATATTCTTAAATGTTTATTAAATATTTCAACATGGAATTTTCAACTTATTGGACATTGAAATGTTGAGCTTGCCATGGTACTAAGATAATAATAATAAGGGCTCCCCCATTGTGGGTAAAGTTTGGACTTGGGTCCTTTCTTCTTTCTTCTCTTGTTCTCTCTCTCGCCAGGTGTTTTTCCTTTATTTATTTAAATTTTAAAAGGTAATAATTATGCCAGTGGAAGTCCTTTGGATGAGAAGAGGACTTCCCCCATGTACCAAATAATAATAATAAGAACTGACTTCTTTAAATTTGGATTCAGATTCCACATCCTACGAGGCAAAAAGGTTGTCCATATTCAGCCAAAGAATGAGTTTTCAAAACATGAGAGATTTTGAAGTTGATTCTTAGGCCTCACTTGTACCCAAATTAGGTCATACTGTTCGAAGGAGTTCGGCTGTGAAGGTGCCCAGTTTAAGCTTACCTTTTTGGAGTTCCACTTTAGTTTTCCTCCACTGGGAACTCTTCAACTGATCTCTTCCTATCCACTCCCCTGCTTCGTTGGGGGTCCTAGTGTCACCCCCCTTGACCAGTAAGCATTAGAAAAAGCCATGACCACATATGCCAATATCTTGTGACATGATAAAATGGTCAGATGACACTAATTTTTTTACTATGGATTGGTAGAGCCCTCAGCCCCTTATGTTATGTTATGTTGGGTGAAGCAACAGCATGCACGCCTATTACGGTGAGCTAGGCAACAACACACCCAACGGAATGTGCAAGTCTGAGGCCATTCCATGACATTAAGGTCTGGGGTGGTAGATTTAACGATTTTTTTAATTTGAAAAAATCATGTTAAAACCTATACATTTTTGGTGACTACTATGGGTATACGATTATCATCAAAGATTATGCCATATACTAGAGTTATCCATAAAGTAACCATGTCTTCACCCTGTCTTTGGGCCTCCTTTCACCCCCTATCCCCTCTTTCAGTGGTATCCTCAAAGTAAAGACATTTTAATAAATCTCAGTATGAAATGTTACAACTCAGCATGAAATGATGATGCTCAGCATTTAATGCACAAGGTTTGAGACTAATTATAGTAGTTGTATAGTTAGGAGGAGCAAACAGGATGAAACTCATCAGTATACCACCAAAATTTATGGTTTTCTCAGTTTCACCCCCAGTTGAATGCTAATGTACTTTTTTTGCAGGTTTTTTTAAAATCTCATACTGTGTATGACCAAACTCAGGGTTCTGGTGCTGTGTTTTTCTTACTTTACGGATAACTCTATTATGTGGTCAAGGAAATGATATAATCTGTCACCCCAGACCTGGGTTTAGGGGCTGCCCATTACAGTTGTATTGAAACTAGTAAAAAATAGTTGGATTTTTATTTTTCAAAATTTAGAACTGAACCAATGATTGGCCTAAAAACCCAACTGGAACCCTAAACTGAGCCCCATTCTTGGTCCTTAGTCCTTACCCTACACAGAAAGGTCCTTTAAATGATGTTTTTTTCAAAAAAAAACCTTTTTCCAACGCTCTAAACCTCAACCCTGCACAAGCCCAATCCAAACCCAGGCTGACACAGCCAAAGGCAGACTTGACTCGCCAATAAGAGAGACTAGGAGGGGATGAAGAAAACATGCCCAATGAGGAGGAATCCCGGATCATTCCCTGACCCACGAAATGCTCCAATAACACAGGTTGACTCAGAACAAGACACCATCATAGTGAAAAAGAGCAAATATGCCCTTCAAAGGTTCTCAACAATGTGGCTCAATGTGATTGATTGATCCTCCACACATTGTTGAGAGAGCATAATCATCAACCTTGTTTTTGTTCATATTGGTTTTCCTACCTACCAAACTTGTAAAACCCTCATGTGAATTCTAGGGACAAGGATTCATGAAGGGATTCCTATGGACCATTCTTTGTTGTTCTACCGTGTATTGATCATACCTAGTTGTTCTATTCATTTCAAGGTAATTAGTGTCTTCACTTCCAAAACATTTTGAAATGTTTTTTTTTGTTTTTCTCCATAAGGATATTGATCTTTTCTTTGTTTCTTTTTATGCTTTTAGTCTTGGTGCAAATTAGGAAGATTTATTGCATATTACACATGACATCATATCATTATTATTTTTCAACAAGAATTTATTTATATTATGACATGTTATGTCATTAATATATGAATAATGTGTTGTCTAATTAAGCTTCATGTGAATATACTAACATTGTGCAAGACATTATTACTAAAAGAGCATATGTCAATGCAAAAGATGAAAAAGGAAAAATGTTTTTAGCATATGGAAACAACTAGTGTTGTACAAATATTCAAAAAAATCGGATATCCTAATTGGATATCGCCTTGAATATCACTTGTAAAAAAAATTTATATAAAAAAATGTGATATCTAAAATGATATCATGATCCCCAAATCTCAAATTATGAGATCTAATCATATAATACTTGAAAGAAGTAAAACAAATTGAAAAATTGAAATCTAGGTAGGATATTAGATCCTTGCCTGGATATGGGTATGAACATTGGGGGTTTAGGTTTAGGGTGTAGATAGGCTTGTAGGACGTTTAAAGAAAGAAAAATAAAATGAATGTCACCCCCATTGATCTAAACCTAAAAAAAACCTTTAAAACATAATAAAAAGGGGTTCGAGCTCCAATTTAAGCCCCACATTGTGTTTTTTTACTTTCTTCTTATTCTTCATGTTTCACATTGTTAGTCCTCTTTGTGCATTGTCGTTATTATTCACACTTGTTGTTGCTTTCTTCACATTCCTCTTTGTGCTTGCTACTACTCCTCTCCATGCTTGGTGTTACTCCTCTTCATGTGCTAATTTTGCTCATCTTCACTTGTTGTTCATCATCTTCACATGTTAATGCTCCTTTTCATGTGCTACTACTCCTTTTTGTGTTTTTTGTTGTTCCTTTTTGTGATTGTTGCTACCCCTTTTCACATTGTTGCTCATTTTAACATTGTGATTCCTTTTTGCACTACTTGTTCCTTTTCATGCTACTATTCTTCTTTGTGTTTATTGTTGTTCATCTTTTGCATGTTGCTGCTATTGATTTTTTGCATGTTGTTGTTCTTCTTCTTTTGCATTTTTGTTGCTCATTTGTGCATGTTACTACTCTTCTTTGTGCTTGTTGTTACTCCTTAAGTACATGTTCCTTTACTATTGCTCCTCTTCACATTTGTTGCTAGTCCTTTTCACACTTGTTATTCCTCTTCATATTTGCTTCTGTTCCTTGTGTCGTTTTCCATTGTAATAGCTTGTACATGACTTGTTCCTTGAAATCATTTATTTTTTTGGTCTATTTTTTGGCTTTCTTTGTTGTTATTTTTTAATGTTTTAATTCCTTTTTTGTGTATTTATTTTTGTTTGTGGTTTGTTGTGCAAAACTTGCTTGTAAACTAAAATTAATAAAGTTTTAGGAGTAAATAAAAAACTAATGAAAATAAAACTAAACACATTTTTGGAACAGTTGTAAATTTGATGAAAGTGTTTTGTGTTGGTTTGTCTATTGTGTTAATGACAATTCAAAGATAACCCTTCATGATCCTCAAACCATGCATTGTTTGTTATGTCTTTCTCAACTTGTTTTGTCTTTTAATCCAAGAAAAAAATCAAGAAAATGTTTAATATCATATTACAAAACAAATGTTATAACATGTTTATAGAAACATCTTAATGCAAACCATCCAATAAAAATCTAAGAAACAATTAATAATCAAAGGAGAGCAAATTTGGAGAAACAACTTGCAAAGAAAAGAACTAATATTTTTTTAGTTCCTCCATATCTAATTTTTTTGCTTCAAAAGATGCTTTCAAAAAGGATGATGTGGAGCAAAAAATGTTTTTGGAGAATCTTGCACTTTTCATAGTGAAAAATCACTTACCTTTTTAGTTTGTACAAAGTGTGTGGTTAAAGCATTTGATGTTGCAATTGTGTTTTCAAGTTCAATTCCCTTCCCAAAAACTTTATTCACATAACATTTTGCTTGACTTGGTGGAAAAAACTAAACAAACATATGTTGTGTATTTGTTAAATGAATGTTAATGTACTATTACTAGTTTTGATTTCTAGATGTCTAAAGGTGCACATGATGTGTTTGCCTTGGTCATAAACTTTTTCAAATATATTTGATTGGAAACCACAACAAGTAATTTTTAGTTTATTTAAAATTGTTGAGACTATAAGACAGCCATTGGCTAAAAACTTCATTGATTTTTTATATGCATATATGACTTGAAAAATAAAATATTAGCATATGTTAAGGCTAAGGTTTCAAATTTGAATACATTGATTAGTGTTTTGAAATTTGTTATGAAATGTGAAACTTTAAGCTTGGAAGAAAGCTTTCAAGGGACTTATTTTCGTGATCGTTTTCCCAAAGTTTGCCAATATGTTAGCACCAATGAGAAAGTTTGTAAGGGTTTGAAATATGTTTTTATTAAATCTACCTAGGCATATTTGTGGAAATGCATTACTTGGCCAAAGAAATTTGGTAAAGGTCATCAAAAATGGAACAAGGCTTGCATTGAAGTTGGTTTGAAGCCCATAAAACTAAACACTCTAATGAAAACTATGTTAGTTATGTTTTAGGGTTTCATATTGTTTCAAGAGGCACTACAATTTAAGGCAACAATTTTTCTTTGTTATAGTCGACAAATTGTAGTGAGGATTACTAGCCATGTCCCTCCACCCTTGATTTGGCACATATTTCAAACCATTGTTGAGGTTCAATCTTTAGTTGTGAGTGTTTATTTGTTGGACCAATTTGATGGGCTTTGGTTACATTTTGATGCCTTACATGCAATAATTACTATGAGCTTAAAAGTTTAAAAATAATATGTTGGTTGATGATGATTTTGTTGTGTTTTTGGAGTTGTCATTGTTTGCATCTAACATTAAAAGAAAAGAATGTGGGGTTTTTGATTGCTTTCTTTCATTCTTAAATAAACATGAAGCAAATAAAACACATAACATGTTATCCCTTATGTTAGACCCCAAATTTAAAAGTCTAAGGTTAATTTCATTTGTTATTGGTTGAAAACTTAGTGTTTTCATTCTTGAAGAGTATGATAAATGATCCTTGTTTCTTATATTTTTGAAATGTTATTGTATCCTCTACCTTATGGTAGAACTTGGACTTATGGCAAACATGCAAACTAATGAAAAATGTAGTCTTGACATTTTTGAAATGTCTAGAAGTAATGAGCCGAAGAAAAAGTTGGTGAACAAGGAGTTACAAATGTTTAGGAAGTTTCAAATGGATGTGAAGGACACGAAATGTCCTTTGGAGTGGTTGGGGAAACATGAGTGTTTGTTTTGAATTGTGACATTTCTTGCTTGTCAATTCTTTTGCATTGTTGGTTAAATTCAAATAAAAATCAAGATGTGAGTTTTTCATTGGCTAAGAAATGTTATTTGCAATTAGATAACTTAGATAAATTAACTATTGTTATTAGAAATTGTCCTAATGATCTTGGAATGGGTTATAGTTCACCTTTTACTTTGAGAGAATTGATTGGGGGTGATGCTACTTTAGACGAAGAATTAAAGCAATATGAGGGTGAATTTGAGCGAAATGAACTTTAATTTGCATTTGTAATTATATTTTGATTTATTTTTGGAAAAAAATTTGTTGTATTTTGTTGTTTAAAATGCTTGGATATCTAGTGAATATTAGTGTTCACAAATATCTACCCATATTGAAATCTAGCATTAGATTTTTTTTTTTTTTGATATGCTTACAAGATGTTAAGGTTGAAATTTGTTTCTTTTAAAAACCATAACTTGTGGATAACAACTTAGCAAATGACCAAAACTAATGGATATTTTTAAAATTTTATATCACCTAACACTAGAAACAACCATGATGGATTGATTTTGATACTATGCATGGTACTTAATCTCCTCTTTACTTCTTTTTTTAAATTTCATAGATTACAAATTAAATAAATTTGTGTGAGTTCTTGTAATTATGTAACTATTATATGGAAATTATATGCACAAAGGGCAAGAGGGAGCAAACGTGAAAGCAAGTTATAAGTTTTGTAACAATCCAATGAAATGTGTTTTGAACACAAAACAAGATTAAAGGTTGATTATAAAATTAAAGATACTATAAGATAAGTCTACACTAAAAGGACCCATTGGACATGTAACCACTCCTGAAATACACATTTGTAAATTTTAAATTTGACTTAACATTAAAAAATTCCCATATATTTTGTGTATTGTGAGATAAAATATAGTAAAAAATGAATTATTTCTAGTAACATATGATGGTGGAAATGACCTAAAAACATTTGTAACCGCTCCTAAATTCCTAAATTTGGGATAAAATTTCTTGAAATTAAACCAAATCTTTTTGGGAAAAAATAATTTTTTCAAATTAAATAATAATTCGAGCAATGGTTATGTGCCACGTCGTGCTATAAAATCCACTCCTTATTATTTTCCTTTGTAAAAAGGAATTCGGTGTGGGTCCTTTTACCATAGATGTACCCTATAATTGTGTAAAATTGTTTTTTTAATCACATGGCTATATATAATCATGATCATAGTATCCCAAAAATAATTAAGATTAAAGGAAATTGTTGTTTTAAAATTACAAGGCATCAAAGTTACATTTAGAAAGTGAAAACACCCCATTAGTCAAAATTTTGTGCATTGGTTTTTCGTGCCAAATGTATATTGTGCATGAAAATTCAAATTCACACATCGTCACTTGGTAATTCTACATTGTGGTAATTCTTCTTCTTTTCTTTCATCAAACGTTAAACCAATGTGTATTGCTCAAGTGCTTGCATGTGTCATGAGAATTTGACCCAGAACTTATGTTGTTCGAGCAAGTGAAATGTTTCAATTACACATGTATGCTTCAAACTTCAAGACTTTTCATAACAAATGTAATTTCGATTATGTTGTTTTATTTTTCTAATCTTTGTCTATTTTTTATTTTTT
>Ga0116229_10000597_pt1 | contig 49687 bp, 37 predicted proteins | sample S1TSphgellanicum_3_FD_87313 | JGI IMG/M metagenome (GOLD analysis project Ga0116229, IMG submission 87313) | Host-associated microbial communities from peat moss isolated from Minnesota, USA - S1T2_Fc - Sphagnum magellanicum MG | ecosystem: Host-associated > Plants > Peat moss > Unclassified... | reverse complement strand
TTGTGTTCCTGTCGCGGCGCATGGCGTGGAACGTATGGATTTCCCGGCTGTTCACCGTGCCGGTGGGCGGGGGGCTGCCGCAGGCATTGCCGCTCGACAGCGGCGGCCTGCTCACCTACGGCCCCGGGGGCCACAGCATCGCCTATAACCGCATATTCCGGAATTTCCGCACCTGGAAGCGTTACGAGGGCGGCCTCGCCCAGCAGGTTTTCACCTACGACTTCGATACAAAAAACCTGACCCAGATAACCGATTGGAAGGGCACCAACACCGCGCCGATGTGGTACGGGAGCAAGATATATTTCCTGTCGGACCGCGACAAGAATTGGCGCGCCAATATCTGGGTCTATGATCAGGATACCAGGCAAACGCGCGAAATAACCCATTTCACGGATTACGACATCGATTTTCCGTCGCTGGGCGATGATGCTATCACGTTCCAGCAAGGCGGCAAACTTTATGTGCTCGATCTGCAGAGCGAGAAGCTCCACGCACTGGACCTGACGGTGCCCGACGACGGCATTCGCACCCAGCCGCGATTTGCGAACGTAACAACCTATCTCCGCGACGTCGACATGAGCGGAAATACCGACTATGCGCTTGCCCCAAACGGCAAGCGAGCCTTGTTCTCCGCGCGTGGCGACATCTATTCCGTGCCGGCGGATGACGGCTCGATTCGGAACCTCACGCATACGCCTGGTGCTGACGAGGACCACCCGGTGTGGTCGCCGGACGGCAAGCTTGTTGCTTACACCACCGATGCATCGGGTGAGCAGCAGATTGCGACGCGTCCCGCCGAGGGCGGCGCGGAAAAAATGCTCACCCATTTCTCCACCGGCTATTTCTATGGTCCGGTTTTTTCGCCCGACGGCAAGCTTCTGGCCTTTTCCGATAATGCGCACCGGCTATGGCTCGTCGGCACCGATGGCAGCGCGCCCCGCCAGGTGGCGCAAAATCCGTACGGTGAAATTCACGACCAATCATTTTCGCCGGACGGCCGCTATCTGGCCTACAGCCTCAATCGCGACGCACAGCAACACGCTTTGTGGCTCTACGATATCACGGCCAACCATGCCGTGCAGATCAGCGAAGGACACAACGACGACCAGGTGCCGGTGTTTTCGCCGGATGGAAAATACCTCTACTTCCTGTCCGGCCGCCATGAAAATCCCGTGCTGTCAGATACCGAATTCCAGTTCATTACGCTCAAGAGCACCGGCATCTATGCCATGCCGCTCGCGCGCGATGGCGCCTCGCCGTTCGCTCCCCGATCCGATGAAGCCGAGGTCGACACCAGGAAGAAGGACGACGATACTTCGTGGAAGCCCGGCGCGAGCAAGCCGGTTCATATCGATATCGACGGGCTGATGTCGCGTGCCGTCGTGGTTCCGGTTCCGGCCGGCAATATCGTCTCGCTCGATTTGCGTGGCGGCAGGATATTCTACCAGACCCAGCCGATCCAGCAAATCGAGGGTGATCTCCCCGGCGAGAAGGCGGCATTGCACGTATATGACGTGGCAAAGCGCAAGGATGCGGTGGTGGCTGAAGGTCTCGATAGTGACAGCCTTTCCGCCGACGGACAGAAAGTCTTGATCAAGCGGGAAAAGACCTACACCATCATCGACGCTGCGCCGGACGGGGGCAAGGACAAGAAGCCGCTCGACCTTGCCGGCTTGCGGGCGCGTATCGATCCTATTACCGAATGGTCAGAATTGTTCGACAATGGCTGGCGGCTGGAGCGTGATTTCTTTTACAGCACCGCCATGAATGGCGTGGACTGGAACGCGGTGCATGAGGCCTACCGCAAGTTGCTGCCGCTTGCCGGCTCACGCGAGGATTTAAACTACCTCATCGGCCAGATGATCGGCGAACTGAGCAATTCTCACACCTATGTCGGTGGTGGCGATGACGGTGATCTCACGGAACCCGTGCCTACTCCGGCGTTGGGCGCTGATTTCGCCATCGATCCGGCCAGCGGCACCTACAAATTTGCCACTATCTACCCCGGCGACAATACCCGCCTTGCTTATCGAAGTCCGCTGACCGAGCCGGGCATCGACGTCAAGCCAGGCGATTATCTGCTGGCCATCGACGGGGTGGAACTGCGAGCGCCGCAAACGCCCTACAGTCTGCTCGCCGGCATCACCCCGGACGAGCCCGTCACGCTGACCGTCGCCGACAATCCCGGCGGCAAGCGCCGCGAACTTCTCATTAAACCGCTGAAGAATGACCTTTCGCTCCGTGAACAGGCCTGGATCGATCATAATCGCGACACCGTGGATAGGCTCTCCGGCGGCCGCGTCGCCTATGTCTATCTATCGAACATGGAACAACTCGGCATGCAGCAATTCATCCGACAGTTCTATGGCCAACTCGACAAGCAGGCGCTGATTGTCGACGATCGCTGGAACGGCGGCGGCTTCATCGATCAGATGGTGCTGGAGCGTCTGCGTCGCGTGCTCGCGGGGCTGGACGTCAACCGCGAACGTACCCCCAATCCAATTCCCAACCAGGTTCTCGCCGGGCCGAGAATTTGCCTCATCAACCATTATTCTGCGTCTGACGGTGATATTTTTCCCTATTTTTTCCGGCAATATGGCTTGGGCAAACTGCTCGGCACGCGCACTTGGGGCGGCGTGCGTGGTATTCGCGGCGAATGGAAAATGATGGACGGCGGTTTCGTAACTATACCGGAAGAAAGCGTTTACGACCTGGACAGCCAGTGGGTGATGGAGAATCACGGGGTCGATCCGGACATCGAGCTGGAAGATCTCCCCGGCGATCTGCAAGCGGGCCACGATAAACAGCTGGAAACGGCGGTGGGCCTGCTGGTGAAGGACCTGGACGATAAGCCGCCCGGGCCGCCTAAGCCGCCGCCTTTGCTGCCAGCGTATCCGCCGAATGGAAATGTTCCCGGGCCGGCGCACTAGCGCAGTTGTGCGCAATATCGGTGAAGTTAGGAAGTATTTCCTTTTTGAAAATGGTAACAAAAGAGTCTTTCAAACTCTCCTTCGGATTTTCCATGCTACCAGCCAAACCCGACTTGCCCGCCCACATCAACTATATGATTGTTGCAATGTCGCAGTTGCATGCGGACCATCGAAGGCGCGCGGAACCGTTTCACGCGCAAGCTGAGGCGCTGGCGACCCCGGTGGATCCCCAAGCCGTCATGGCGCACATCAGGGCAACCCATTCAGCGGTGCGGCAGGATCGTGACCAGCTGTGACACGCCGCGCCCTGCACGCGTTGCACACGCACGCGTGCAGGGCGCGGTGGATGCAAAAGAATCCCCTACAGCGCACCGCCGCGCAGCGGGAACCGGCGGCCGCTCTGGCGCTTTGAAGGATCAATGCTAAGAATGTGATTTAGTTGCTAGTTTCATTCCTCCGGAGCGCACGTCGCGGCCACGGACGAAGGGGCGTGCCAACCAATAAGTCTGTGGTTAATCGGGGACTGCAATTCATGGCTTCACCTGCAGCGGCAGCCAAGCGCCGCGCGCATCGGCGCGACATCGGCACGCGTCCTTGCTGACCGCCTACATTAACCATCCGCGTTACGGCACGGAGCATGACCATGGTCCCGGTGGACTGGCTTTGCGGCGGTTCGGCGAGGAGTGTGCCTGGATGCGCCGGTTGCCGGCGCTCCCGCCGGCGGCTGCGACGTTGTTGGCGGGGCGCGCGGCCAGCAGTTTCCTGGCTGTGTTGCCGCGCGCCGACCAGGACGAGGCGCTGCGAAACCCCGCGATCCGGTTGCTTGCGCATTTGGCCGGCGAAATTCCCCCCATCGCGCAGCTCACTGCCTGCTGGCGCGTGCTTGCTGAGGCCGGGCTGGACAGCGAGGAACCGCCGGATTTGGCGGCCTTGCAAATTGTCGGACATCTATGGTCCTTCGCCACCGCCACCGAGGCGCTCCTGGTGCAGGGTGGCGATGACCGGCTTTCGCTCGATCCTATAACCGGCCAGAATCGCTATCTGTGTACGCCCTGGCCGCAGCCGGATGTGATCAGTTTCAGCTCGTGCACCGCTTCCAGCATCTCGGTCGGTGCATTCGAAGCGGCGGAGGAAACGAGGCGTAGCCTGTTTGCGGCGGCCCTCGCAGCACCGAAAGACGCCGTTCTGGCGGCTGCGTCGACGCGAATCACGGCCGAACTACTGACTCATTTTGGTGTCGAGGCCGGCGCGGAGGCGATACTCGCGGCCTCGGGTACCGATGCGACACTCCTGCTGACCGGTCTGTTTGCAGCCGAGCGACCGCGGGAAACCATAACGACGATCCTAATGAGCCCGGCGGAAACCGGCAGCGGGGTTCCCGACGCTGTACAGGGTCGTCACTTTGCGCCTTGTACTGCGGCGGGCGTCGCGGTGGAGAAAGGGGGGGCGGTCGACGGATTTCCGCCCGGACTTTCGCTGACCAGTGTTGCGCTTCGGACTGAAGTCGGCTTACCCCGGCGCCCTGAAGCGGTTGCGGCCGATTGCGAAGCGGCGATTGAGGCCGCCATTGCCCGCGGCCACGCGGTGCTGCACGCCATCGACGGCAGTAAGACGGGCATGGCGGCCCCCGGCCTTCTGGCATTGGATCTTCTGGCGGAACGTTACCGTGGCCGGCTGGACATTGTTATCGATGCGTGCCAGTTGCGCGTCGAGCCTCAAACCGTGCGCCTGTATCTCGAACGTGGCTGGCCAGTCCTTGTCACGGGCTCCAAATTCTTCGGCGCTCCCGGTTTCTGCGGCGCCATTCTGTTTCCGCGCGCGCGCTTGCGGCGCATCGCAGGCGCCGGCCGGCTGCCGGATGGGTTGGGCGCATACACCAACGTGGGTGATGGCAGCGTGTCACGGCGATGCCCTGGGCTATTGTTGCGCTGGAGCGCGGCACTCTTGGAAATGCGGCGCTTTGCGATGCTGTCCGCACGCGAAGTCGGCCGCTGCATCGATATCGCGGGCGCGCACGCACGTGCAATCATGATGCGCCACAATTGCGTCCAACTCATTCCGGCCCCGCGGCCACGCCGCGGTACGTGGTCACACCGCCCCAGCGTGCTGACATTCGCTGTGCGCGGGCCAGACGGCCTTATGTCTGCCGCCGCGTTACGGCCGCAATATTTGGCGCTGGCTCGCGACATGTCCGACTGCCTGCCTGGACGTTCTGACGCTGCGTCCCGCACTATGGCCGCGCAACGCTGCTTGCTGGGCCAGCCCGTACAACTTGGCGGGCCAGGAATTGGCGGCTTGCGCGTGGCGTTCAGCGCCGCGCAGGTTGCCGGCGGAGAAGATTTGCGGCCGGCGCTTACGGTGGTTTTTGGCAAATTGGCGTTGCTGTTGGAACAGGGGTTAGGCATCATCGGTAAATGAGTGCGTCGGCACGCCGATAAAGACGCCTTTCAAACAAAAGCTAAGGGCCCCCCGACCCTTCAACTCGATTCAGTTAATCTCGAACCGGCCCTTGGCGCAACGAAGCGTTGGCTGTCCGCGCGAGCGAGTGCAGGTACTGTGGCGACGGGGGGAAGCGTTTCTATTCTTTAAAAAAGCTGCTCGGCCGGAACGATGCATCCCGCTGCGAACATTCAGATCTGCGCAAGCCGGCCGCCCTGCCGCAGCGGTGCCAAGCTAACGGCCAGCCCGGTCCGGTCGTCGGTCTCAAGGACCACGCCGCACAAAGTCGCCTCGCCTTCCGCCGGTGCCAGCCGCTCGCCCGGCGCCCGGCGCCAGAAGCGCGCCGCGGCCGCGCCCTTATCCATGCCGATCACGCTGTCGTAGTCGCCGCACATACCGGCATCGGTCTGGTAGGCCGTGCCTCCCGGCAAGATCTGGGTGTCCGCCGTTGGCACGTGCGTATGGGTGCCGACCACCAGCGACACACGGCCGTCGAATGAGTGGGCATAGGCCATTTTTTCCGAGGTCGCTTCGCCATGAATGTCGGCGACAATGGCGTCCACCGTGACGCCAAGCCGGTGTTTACCCAGCAACTCGGCGGTTAAGCGGAACGGATCATCACTCAGTTCCATGAACAAGCGCGCTAGCACCTGGAGTACCAGGGCACGACGCCCATTTGGCAGTTCAACGATGGTGTGCCCTTGGCCGGGCGTGCCCGGCGGATAGTTTAGCGGGCGGATCAGGCGGGGCTGGGAGTCGATGTAGCCAAGTAACTCCTTGCGATCCCACGCGTGGTTGCCGAGCGTCAGCACATCGGCCCCGGCAGCGAACAGCGCGTCCGCCATGGCGGGCGCCAGTCCAAAGCCGTGGCTGGCGTTTTCGGCGTTGATGACTACCAGATCGAGCCTGAGACGCTGGCGCAAGCCTGACAGTGCGTAGAGCACAGCATCGCGGCCCGAGCGCCCGACAATGTCACCGAGGAAGAGAATGCGCATGCGCGTGGTGTAAGGTCATGCAACCCGCTTACCGTGAGGGCGCGTTTCGGGAAAGGCCGCATACCGGCGAGCACCGCGCCCAAGGCTTCGAGCACGCATGCACACAAATGCAGGCTAAGCGCGCGACCCTGGTGTCCCACCACCCTGCTGGTGTGTGAAACCACCAGGACGCCCATAGCAGCTACATTGGATGATGGGCGCCGCGTAAGACTGTCATTTAAGGATTTGCACTGATGAAGAACTGCGAAATGTTGAACTGACCATGTTGATCGGGGATGGCTGGCAAGAGAGGAGCGTGACGCGTGAGCGAAGACCCGATTATCGTGGCGCTCGCGCGGTTGGAGGTCAGACAAGCTGCCCTCCGCGACCATCTGGCCCCCATGCGAACGGCGTTTATGGATCGGATCGACCGGGCGCAACACAGCTCCGATCGCATCGAGCGCCCGGCCGTCTGGACGCAGGTCGACAAGGCGCTAACGACGTGGGAACGGGCGGCCGTCCAGCGGATGATTTCGGCGCAGATTGCGCTTGGCATCGTGCACGGCGACTTCGATTTCCCACAAACCTGAGTTGTGGACCCGCCGGTCGGTTTGGGCCGCTTTCGTTCGCGGCTGTCCAACCGCGCAACTGAGTCTTTTCGGTTCCAGGGACGTTCAGCGAACATTTCGCTTTCCAAGTCGAACGACCCGTGATTCGTTCAACTTTTCGTTCAACTTAACACCGTTTAGTTGGCCGTTAAGTCATTGATAACTATGGTGCCGACGCACAGATTTGAACTGTGGACCTACTGATTACGAATCAGTTGCTCTACCACTGAGCTACGCCGGCGCCGACCGAGGCGGAGATATACAGGTTGGGGATTGGCGGTGCAACTCGTGGCTGGCACCTGATTTGATCGCAACCACGTCACGTCGAGCGGTTGCCCGAGATTAAACAACGAACCCTAGGCCGCAGGCGCCTGAGCTTCCGAGATCGCACGGGGCGGTGGTTTCTTGATGGCAGAGATGAGGCTGCGGACCTCCGCACGGGCGGCGATGTGGCTCATCCCGAGTTGAACCGGCAGGCCGGCTTCGCGCACGTCCATGAGCGTAAGTCCCTGAAGGTATAGCTCGCGGAAGATCACCCGCTCGCCAAAACCTTTTACTGTTCGGAAACCAATGCGCTTCGACAGCGTTTCCAGCGTGGCTCCGACGTCGCGCTTGTTGCGCATTTCCGTGCTGCCCATCCGGTTCCGCATGACGATCCAGTCGATGCGGCCTCGGTCGCGCGCAAAGCGGCGCTTGCGAGCCTCCCACACCATCTCGCTGTAAATGCTGGGATTGATAACCGCGTGATTGTCCGGATCCACCCGCGCCAGCATAGCGAAATCGACAAAGCTATCATTGATCGGCGTAATCAAGGTGTCCGCGGCAGCATGCGCCAATCGGCTCAGATGGGTGTCGGCACCCGGGCAATCCACGACAATGATTTCGCAGCACTTGGAAAGCTCGCGTTGCGCGGCGCTCCATTGTTCAGATTCACTCGCTTCCGCGGCGGCACGACTATCTTCGAGGCTGCGGTGCAAGCTGGCGGCTTGCGGCATCGGCAGCGATACTCCGTGCCGTTCGGCGTAGCCGGCGCGGGATACGAGGTAGCCGGAGAGCGTACCCTGGCGAGCGTCAAGGTCGATCGCCCCCACCTTGTAGCCGTCGCGAAGCAACCCCACCACGAGGTGCATCGCGCTGGTGGATTTTCCGGACCCCCCCTTTTCGTTCCCCAACACGATGATGTGGGACCGCTGTTCGAACGTCACGCTGCTCAACGGTGCGGTCTCCTCAGGTGTGGCATGAGTATGCCGGCTACAGCCGAGTCCGTCCAAGGGGATCGTGCCGGCGCGCAAGCCATCAAGCAGATGGAAGGACAGAATCTTGGCCGCAGCTGATCCGATCCTGCACGGTCAGCGCGAATGCCAGGATTGCGGCCTGTTTCAGAACATGCCGCCCTTGGAACCTGGCGAATCCGCGTGCTGCGGCCGTTGCGGTGCTACGCTGCGGCGCGGCCGACGGGATAGCCTGACCCGAGCCCTTGCGTGCGCATTGGGCGCGTTGCTGCTGTTTCTCGTGGCGATGCAACTTCCGTTCATGGACGTGCGCGCCGTAGGCCAGACCTACCAGGCAAACCTGTTCACCGGACCATCCATGCTGGATCAGCGTGGCATGTGGGAAATCAGCCTGGTGGTGCTTGTCACACTGGTTTTGATGCCCGGCGTACAATTGCTTCTGCTCTTGTCGGTGCTGCTAGGGCTGCGAAGCAAGCACCCGCCGCGACTATTGCCGCGTCTGTTCGGTTATGTCGAGCGTATCAGACCGTGGTCGATGATTGAGGTTTTTCTGCTCGGCGCCTTCGTTGCCTACACACGGCTACAGGCGATCGCCGACGTGCAAGTTGGTCCGGCGTTGCTGGCATTGGCCGGCGTCATGCTGTGCCTGGTCGGCGCCGACGTGGCGCTGGATCATGAGGCTGTGTGGGACGCATTGGAAGCGCGTGGCTTGCTGAATATGCGTGCTCCGCCGCAAACCGATCGTGTGATTGGATGTGATTGTTGCCGGCTGGTGCTTCATGCGCCGAGCGGATGGCCGTGCCCGCGCTGTGGACGAAGATTGCGGCAGCGTAAGCGGCAGAGCGTAATCCGAAGCTGGGCGTTGCTGTCGGCGGCGACGGCGCTGTATGTGCCGGCAAATATTTACCCGATCATTACGGTCATTCGGTTCGGGCGCGGCGAGCCCAGCACAATCTGGCAGGGCGTGGTGGAACTGGTCGATGATCAGATGTGGCCGCTGGCCCTGCTGGTGTTTCTGGCCAGCCTTACCGTGCCGCTGCTTAAACTCGTCGGTATGACCGGGATGCTGCTGTTGACCAGTCACGGCAGCGCAAGTTGGCTGCCGCAACGTACTCGCCTGTTCAGGCTCATCGATGCAGTTGGCCGCTGGTCAATGATCGATGTGTTTATGTTGACGGTGCTGGTTGCACTCGTCCACATGGGATTCGTTGCGACAGTGCTGCCGGGACCCGGTGCGGTCGCCTTCGCGTTTGTGGTGGTGCTGACGATGCTGGCGGCCGCTGCCTTCGATCCACGTCTTATGTGGGATGCTGCCGCCGCGGCGGGCCATGATCTGTCCAATGTGTCGGCGCCAACCGGCGGTTTGCTGAGCGCGCAAGCGTGAGTGATAGCGCGACCAGCGTCACGGCGGTGCTGCGCCGGCAGCGTTTCAACCTGATCTGGCTGGTGCCGATTGTCGCGGCGGCCATCAGCCTATATCTGGGTGTCAGGTTCATCTCCAATCGTGGACCTCTCGTTACGATTACCTTCACTACTGGCAATGGCATTACGCCGGGGCAAACGGAGGTGCGGCATAAGGCGGTTTCGCTTGGCATGGTGGAGGATATGCACCTGTCACGTGACCTGGATCATGTGGTCGTGCATGTGCGTATGAAGCGTGAAGGCGACGCAATATTGACCAATCGCGCGCGTTTCTGGGTGGAGCGCCCGCGACTCAGTCTAGGCAACATTTCTGGGCTCGAGACGCTCGTTTCAGGAGCTTATATCGAAGTCGATCCTGGCTCGCGCGGCGGCGCTCCGGCATACAAGTTCAAGGGTCTCGAGGAACCTCCGGGTGTCCGGAGCGACGTGCCGGGAACGACGTTTCGTCTGACTGCGGGACGGCTAGGCTCGGTCGGCGTCGGAACGCCGGTATTTTACCGAGACGTCTCCGTAGGCGAAGTCCTGAGCTACGATCTCGGCAACGGACTTGGACCGGTGGCGATTCGGATATTCGTGCGCGCCCCCTATGACAAATTCGTGCGCGGACCGACACGTTTCTGGAATGATTCCGGCGTTTCGATAACCGCCGGTGCACAGGGCTTTCACGTCGAATTGCAATCACTGCAGGCCGTGTTTTCTGGCGGCGTAGCATTCAAGACGCCGACCTTGCAGGCCGAAATCCCGCCGAGCGCGCCAAATGCTTCGTTCAAGCTATATGAGAATGAGACTGACGCGGACGCTGCCCAATTTACCCAGAAGGTTCCATTCGTCACGTATTTCACGACCTCTGTGGGCGGCCTTGCAAAAGGGTCCCCGGTTGAAGTCTTTGGTCTTCAAGTTGGAATCGTAACAGATGTGCGGCTGATGCTGGACGCACGTGCCGGACGGGCGCGGGCACGGGTTGAATTTGAAATACAACCGCAACGACTTCCCGGTGCAGACTCTACGGGCGGCCTCACGCCGTCCCAGATCACGGCGGCTTTGGTGCAGCAGGGTATGCGGGCCGTGTTGACCTCCAGTAATTTTCTTACCGGGCAACAGGAGATTTCCTTGCAGTACGTGCCAGGAGCGCCGGCGGCGACACTGAGCAATGAAGGCAAGGCTCTGCTGATGCCCAGCCAATCGGGAGGATTGGATAACATCACGACATCTCTAAGCGATATCGCAACAAAACTGGATCAGATCCCGTTTGATCAGATTGGCAAGGACCTGGCTGCGACACTACATTCCGTGAATGGCGCGGTGCGTGGGCCCGAGTTGCAGCAGGTGATGCGTGATCTTTCCGCAACCCTGGCCGATGTGCGGCAGGTCGCTCACAAGGCCAACGCGGGCCTGACGCCGGCGCTGAAGCGGTTGCCGCAATTGTCGGAGGATTTACAGCAGACGGTGGCACGGGCGAACACGCTGCTGGGTGAGAATGGCTATGGCGGCAACTCGGATTTCGGACGCAATTTGAACCGACTGCTGAACCAGGTAAATGAAACGGCGCGCAGCATTCGGCTGTTAGCGGATTTCTTGGATCGGCATCCGGAAGCGCTGATACGAGGGCGAACTGGTCAGGCGGGAGAGAGATGAGCACAGCAAGAGGGACGGGTAAGGGCTTTGCCCATGGACCCCGTCACGTCAATGCGTGCCGCGCGCGAAGGGCTGCTGGGATAGAGCGCCTGGCCATCTTTCTTGTTGGCGCCATTCTACTTTGTCTTACAGCGTGCAGTTCGCCCGACCCGACTTATTACACATTGCAGCCGGTGCCGGGGAACATGCACGCCGCGCAAGCTAGGCTCGTTGAGGTGGTGCGGCCCGGCCTTGCCGGATATCTGGACCGATCCGGTATCGTGCTGAAGCAGACCGACTATCGGCTCGACGTGGACACGCTGGTACGTTGGGGTGAGCCGCTTTCCGACATGAGCGGGCGTGTGCTGGCGCAAGACCTGACACAGCGTCTGCCGCGCAGCAGTGTTTTTTCCGGCGACGGCGCGATCGGGGCGGACGCTGAAATTCGCGTCGAGGTGAATGTGCAGCGGTTCAATGCGGAGACAGATGGTTCGGTAAGCCTTCTGGCGGATGTGGCGATCGAGCGTGGAATGTCGCACACGGCGCTTGCGGCGCATGCGGTTTCGTTGCGCGTTGCAGACGCACAGCCTGGACCCGCGGGGCTCGCCTCCGCAATGAGCACGTTGCTTGGCGAACTGGCAGATCAGATCGCTAGTGATATAGCGCGATAGCGGTTGCGGGACGGCAATCTGTCGCCGTCATACGAAGCAGCTTTTCGCATGACGGGACAATGAGTGTGCATGAAACTTCTCGCGCTACCAGATTTTGACCCGGTCCGCCGGTGCAAGGTAAAGCTTTTCACCCGGCTTGACATCGAAAGCCGTGTACCAGGCATCGATATTGCGCACCGGTTCATTGACACGCGCAATCGGCGGTGAGTGTGGATCGATGGTGAGCATCTTGCGTGCCGCGGCGTCTCGGCTCTTGCCGCGCCAAACCTGGGCCCAACCGAGGAAAACGCGCTGATCGCCGGTGGTGCCCTCGATGACCGGCGCCGGCTTGCCGTTTAGGGAGGCGTGGTAGGCGTCCAGCGCCAGCGTAAGGCCACCGAGATCGGCAATGTTCTCGCCCATGGTTAGCGCCGGGTTGATATGACCGCCCGAGGGGAGGTCCATGGCGGCGAATTGTTCACCGTAACGTTTAGCGCGCTCGGTAAAGCGGGCGGCATCCTGCTTGGTCCACCAATCCGAAAGGCGGCCCTTGGCATCGTGCTGGCGGCCCTGGTCGTCAAAACTGTGGGTCATTTCATGGCCGATAACGCCGCCGATGGCACCGAAATTCACCGCGGCGTCAGCGTGCGGGTCGAAGAACGGCGGCTGCAGAATGGCGGCGGGAAACACCACCTCGTTCAGCAGAGGTTCGTTGTACGCATTCACGGTCTGCGGGAACATCTCCCACTGGTCGCGGTCGACGGGATGGCCGAGATGTCCGAGCCAGAACTGCCACTCGAACGCAGTGCCGCGCTCAATGTTGCCATAGAGGTCGCCGGCGCGGATGACAAGCGCGTGGTAGTCGCGCCAATGTTTTGGGTAGCCAACCTGAAAGTCAAATGTGGCGAGTTTTTCGAGCGCCTTCTGGCGCGTGGCGGTCGACATCCAGGTGACATTTTCAAGACGGTGCCGGAATGCATTGTGCAGCGCAGTTGTCAGAACCTGCATCTTTTCACGCGAATCAGGCGGAAAATAGCGCGCGACATAAGCTTTCCCGATGGCCTCGCCCATGACTGATTCGACTGTGTGAACCGCGCGTTTCCAACGCGGCTTTTGTTCCGGCTGGCCCTCGAGCGTGTGATTCAAATACTGGTAGTCGATATCGACAAAATCGTTCGACAGCACGGGAGCCGCGTTAAGTGCCAGGTGAAAGGCGGCCCACGCCTGTAGTGTGGCGACCGGTGTCGCACCGATCACGGCCGCGATTTTCGGCCCGGCGGTATTCTCCGACACGATGACGCGGGCGGGCTCACCAAGACCCGCGGCGTTGAAGAAGGCAGCCCAGTCAAAACCTGGCGCAGCTTTCGCCAAATCGGCAACCGACATTGGGTTATAGGTTTTCACATCGTCGCGTTGTTCGGCGCGAGACCAGCTTGCCGCAGCGATTTTGGTTTCAAAGGCAACGATGTCTGCGGCGCGGGCATGTGCGTCGGGCCATCCCGCCAAGCTGAGCATTTTTTCCACGAAGGCGGGATACTTGGCGCGGGCGTCCGCAAAGTCTGGCGTCAGGTAGTAATCACGATCGGGCAGCCCGAGGCCACTCTGGTTCATATAGATTGCGTATTTCGTCGGATCCTTCGCGTCTGGCTGGATCGACAGATCAAACGGCGAGCCGAGCAACGTCGAAGGTGCGTGGCCGGCCAGGACGGCGAATTCGCGCGGGTTCTGCACCGCCCGGATCAGATCCAGGTCGGCCTTCAATGGCGCCGCGCCGAGTTTGTCGGCCGTCGCCTGGTCCATGAAGGATTTGTAAAACGCACCCGACTTCGCAACGGTGTCGGTGGGTTGCTCGGCCGCCTTTGCCGCGGCGGCTTCCAAAATGTCTTTGGTTCGCGCTTCGGAAAGATCGCGTAGCACATTGAATGCACCATAGCGCGACTGGTCTGGCGGAATAACCAGGTTCTTTACCGCAGTGCCGTTGGCAAAGTCGTAGAAGTTGTTGCCTGGGACGACCGCGCGGTCTTCGCCCGAGGTGTCGAACCCCCAGTTTGACGTGCCGGCCGCGCAGATCAACGTTGCCGTGGCGAGTAGCAGGAGTTTGCGCATCTTTAGTTCCTAATATCCTTTTGAAGGGGCGAGCAACAAATCACCCGCCCTGATTTCTGCTCAGCGACGCCACCACCCTCGTTTCTTTTCGCCGGCAGTTTCGGTGCTACCGCCGATCACGACTGGCTGTATGACCGGGCCTGCCGAGGATTCCGGCGGCCCCGGTTCGGCCCGCGTGATCTCCGGTTCAGTTTTTCCATTGCCGATGTGAGGTATCGCGGCCGGCGGCGGCGCGGATGCAACAACTCTCACGTTGGTTTCGGATTGTTCGAGCAGGTCAAAAATGTCGCTGACATTGCCGAACGGATCGGCAGGTGTAGGCCCGACATAGGTAGGTGGCGCCGGTGGTAACGGGCCGGCGTTGTTTATTGTTTCGTCCGGCTGGCGGGTCCGATGTCCGCGGCGTCCACGCGGTGGCCGCTTTGGCATGTCCGATTTCGGCACACCGCCGTTTCCGGTGGCAATTTCCATGGTTTCGGCGATTGGGGGGGGCGCGACAGTTGGCGGTACGATTGCCTCCACCGGGCGTGCGCCTGGGAAGGCAGCGACATCGATGTCGGGCTGTTCTGTATCGAACGCCATCGGGATCGTTTCGCTGGCCGCAGCCGGAGTATCCTCCCGCTTGCTGCCACGACGACGACGACGGCGGCGACGGCGGCGGCGCTCGCTTTCGTCCGCCGTCTCTCCCGGCACCGGCACGTCCTCGGCATCAGAAGCTGCATTTTCGGCGACCTCTTCAATGTCGGCCTCTTCCGCTTCAGCCTCCTCTTCCGGCGCGACAACTGGGGCGGCAGGTGGTGCCGCGATGTGCGGCGGCACGTCGGTTGGCGCCAGTGCTCGTAGCCGGTCGATGCGCAGGTTTGCCGGCGCGAGCGTTTCGTCGGCGCCGAAAGCCACCTTCATGCCATAGCGTGCCTCGATATCCATCAGGCGCTGGCGCTTGTGATTGAGTATGTAGAACGCCACAGCGCCTGGCATGTGAACGAGAATTTCGGCGGACCGGCGTTTGCCGCCCTCCTCCTCCACCGCACGAAGCACATGCAGGCCGGCGCTCTCTGTGCTGCGCACATGGCCCATTCCGGCACAATGCGGGCAGGTCGTCAGGCTCGTTTCGGCGAGCGATGGGCGCAAGCGTTGGCGGCTCATTTCCATGAGGCCAAAATGGCTGATATGGCCAACCTGAATGCGGGCGCGGTCGTTCTTGAGCGCTTCCTTCAGGCGACGTTCCACGGCCGCATTATTCTTCTTCGACTCCATGTCGATGAAGTCGATCACGATGAGACCCGCTAGGTCGCGCAGGCGCAACTGGCGGGCGACCTCGTCGGCGGCTTCCAGGTTGGTGCGAACGGCAGTTTCCTCGATCCCACGCTCGCGTGTGGAGCGGCCCGAGTTCACGTCGATGGCGACGAGCGCCTCGGCCTGATTAATCACCAGATAGCCGCCCGATTTGAGCTGAACCGTAGGGCTGAGCATCGCATCGAGCTGGGCTTCGACCTGCTGACGGGCGAACAGCGGGGCACCGCCGTCGCGCCACAGTTGCACTTTCTTCACATGCGTCGGCATGAGCATGCGCATGAAATCGCGGGCGGCTTTCCAGCCTTCCTCGCCATCGACCAGAACCTCGTCGACGTCGCGCGAGTACACGTCGCGGATGGCGCGCTTGATGAGGCTCGCTTCCTCGTAGATCAGAGCCGGTGCGACGGATTGAAGTGTCAACTCGCGGATTTGGTCCCACAGGCGAAGCAGGTATTCGCAGTCACGCTTGATTTCGGGCTTTGGCCGATTGGCCCCCGCGGTGCGGACGATCAGGCCCATGCCGCGGGGGATTTCCAGCTCGGCGGTGACTTCCTTCAGGCGGCGGCGATCCGTGGCGGAGGTAATTTTCCGCGATATTCCGCCCCCTCGCGGCGAGTTGGGCATCAGCACGCAGTAACGGCCCGCCAGCGATATATAGGTGGTCAAGGCCGCGCCCTTGGTACCGCGTTCTTCCTTCACGACCTGGATCAGGATGATCTGACGGCGCCGGATCACCTCCTGGATTTTATAGCTGCGCAGGAAGCGGGACGGCCGGCGTTCCCGCACTTCTTCGGCATGGTCCGATTCGCCGCCAACTGTCTCGGGCGGTGCCAAGCTAGCCGCCGGCACCTCTTGTACGCGCGATCCAAGCTCGGTATTTTCGGAGTGAGCGATTTCCCCCTGGGTTTGGATCTCCTGGGTGGCGTCCGGCTCGTTAGGAGCCGGTTCGGCTGCTTCAGGCGCCGTGTCAGCACCCAACTCGGCCGCTTCCGCTTCCGCTCGCGGGGACGGCGTTTCCCCGTCGTTCTGACCGGCCATCTCTCCGCTGACGCCCGGCAGTTCGATTTCAAGGGATTCAACTTGCGGGTCGGAGGTGGTTGTCAAACCCACGGCTTCGTCGTCTTCAGCGTCCTCCTCGGCGCGGGCGTCCTCCTCCTGCATGGCAAGCAGGCGCTGCCGATCGGCCACCGGAATTTGGTAATAGTCGGGGTGGATTTCACTGAACGCCAGAAACCCGTGGCGATTGCCGCCATACTCGACAAAGGCGGCCTGGAGGCTCGGTTCTACCCGGACGATCTTGGCGAGGTAGATATTGCCCTTGAGCTGTTTGCGGGATTGAGTCTCAACGTCAAAATCCTCGAGACGGCTACCGTCCAGAACCACGACGCGGGTTTCTTCCGCGTGCGTCGCATCTATCAGCATACGCTTGGTCATTAAAGGGGGAACTCCGAGACCCGGCGGCTGTGCGGCAACCCAACGGGGGCGCGGCCTGACGGGTGTATGGGGGTGAGGTGGATGTGTTGGCTCTACCGATGGCAAGCGCACGGCACACCTCGTCGAGCCGCCATGCGGTCCCGTCGGTTGGTGGTGATGCAAGCATTTGGTCTGCCATGGCCTTCAGCGTGGCGGCCCGCTGCAACAGGGCGCGGGGCCGGGTATTCTGGCGCATAAACGCGCAGGAAACTGGGTGCGCCTAAGTGCGGCACACGTCAGCCACCCCTCTCATGAAGCAAAGCGCCTCAATCCGCAAGGGTGCCCCGAAGCGGTGACGAACTGAGTGTCTGTGGCGGCTCGATCACATGAAGCACGATTAATCAACGGCTAACAACATCGTTTCCATGTTTTGTGTTAAGCGAGGTCATGGTTTCCGATCCCGCGTTTACCCGTCGTTTACTGCTGGGTCACGGCTTTGGCGTGACCCTTTTGCTCCCGGCCGCCGTGCGCGCCGAGGTTCCGCGACGCCCGAAATCGGAGAGCGCACCGCGGGTCAGGCTGACGAACGCACCTTTGGTGGTTTTGGACCCCGGACATGGCGGCAAAGACCCGGGAGCGATTGGCATTTCCGGCACGTATGAGAAACATGTTGCGTTCGCCGCCACGGAGGAACTAGCCGGGCGGCTACGAGCCACCGGTCACTACCGCGTGGTTCTGACCCGCCAGACAGACGACTTTATCGCGCTCGATGAAAGAGTTGCAATCGCGCAGGGGCATGGCGCGAACTTGTTCATGTCCATTCACGCCGACGCGCTGACGAACCACGAGGTACGCGGCGCCAGTGTTTACACCTTGGCCGCCCATGCGTCCGATGCACAAAGTGCCGCGTTGGCGACGCGGGAAAATCAAGCCGACCGCTACGGCGCCACCAGCCGGCCGGACTTGTCGCCCCAGGTTGCGAAGATCCTTGCTAGCCTGGTTGCTCACGAGACCCGGGTGGGATCGGCGCGCTTGCAGCAGAGTGCTGTCGCCAGCCTGGGACAGGATTTTCCGTTGCTGGAAAACCCTGCGCGCCATGCGGCCTTCGCCGTCCTGAAGGCGTCCGATATCCCGAGCGTGCTGGTGGAAATGGGTTTCATGTCGAACCCGCACGACGAAGTCGCACTTTGCGACGCTGGTCACCGCAGCCGCATAGCGGCGGCGCTGCACCGCGCGATCGATGGTTATTTTGCCTCGGCGAACCATTTGACGCATATCGCAGGCTGAGGCAGTCCCTGGGTCGGCCTCGCCGCGTGCGTCAGCAACTGGAACCGCGTCATGCCTTCGCCTGAGGAGCGTCCCTCCGTCTCGTCCGCCGCACCGGCCGACCCCACACAATTGCGTCCGCGCCGCAGGGACAGCCGGTTTTTGGCGGTGGTGCGCGGCATATCTGCGCTTGTGACCATATTTGTGATGATCGGCATCGGTGTCGGCGCCGTGGTTGCCTTGTCGGTATATCGGGATTTCTCCGCTGACCTGCCGTCGCTTGAAGGCCTACGTACTTATCAGCCGCCCGTGATGAGCCGCATCTATGCCGGGGATGACAGGCTGGTCGCGGAGTTGGCGACCGAACGCCGCATTTTTGTCCCGTCCGCCGCCATTCCGGACATCGTGAAGAAGGCGTTCATCGCCGCTGAGGACAAGAGTTTCTATCAGCACAAAGGTGTTGATCCGCTTGCTATCTTGCGTGCGGCGGTGACCGACGTCCAGCGCATTGGTGAGGCACGGCGGCCAGTCGGGGCATCCACCATTACTCAGCAGGTGGCGCGCAACATGCTGTTGGCGTCAAATGAAAGGTCGTTCCGACGCAAGGTCAAGGAAGCCCTACTCGCGCTTCGGATCGAGCGAACCCTAAGCAAGGAGCGGATCCTCGAACTCTATCTGAACACCATCTATCTCGGGCAGGGAAGTTATGGCGTGGCGGCCGCGTCGCAGGCGTATTTCAATAAGCCGCTGGATGAACTCGACATCGCCCGGGCCGCGATGCTGGCGGCGCTGCCCAAGTCACCCACAAATTATAACCCATTTCGCGATCCCGATGCGGCACTGACGCGGCGCAACTGGGTGATCGACCGCATGGTGGAGACGAATGCCATCAGCGCTGATCAGGGTCGTGCCGCACAGGCCGACGGCCTGGGTCCGAATGCCTATCAACGGCCGGCGACCGTGCCTGGTTCGGAATGGTTCGCCGACGAGGTTCGGCGGCAACTGATCGAGCGCTTTGGTATGGACCAGACGGGGCAGGGCGGCTTGATCGTGCACACCAGCCTCGACCCCGCATTGCAGCAGGAGTCCGATGACGCACTCCGACACGGTCTAATGGCGTACGATCATGCACACGGCGGTTGGCGGGGGCCGGTGAAGCATCTCGGGCTCGGCATTGGTCTGCACCTGGATTGGGCTGCGCGACTGGCCGCGTTGCCGAGGCCGCCTGGTATGCTGCCGGCGTGGCGACTCGCGGCCGTGCTGGAGACAACATCGACGCAGGCGCGCATTGGTTGGCTCGATGATCGGGCGCTTGCCGCCGTTAGTCCACTGCCGACAATCGGCATATTGCATTTGTCGGAGCTGGCGTGGGCCCGTGCCGCGCGTGCGGATGGCGAGCTCGGACCGCCACCGCGCCTTATGCAGGATGTGTTGACGCAGGGAGACATCGTCATGGTCGAGGTCACGCCGGGCGAGGGAAGGCAGCCCGTCGACCACCTGGTATTGCGCCAAATTCCGGCAGTGGAGGGTGCACTTGTAGCGCTCGATCCCCGCACCGGCCGCGTCGTCGCCATGTCAGGCGGCTGGAGCGGCGAGGCAAGCCAGTTCAACCGTGCGACCCAGGCGTTGCGGCAGCCCGGCAGCTCGTTCAAGCCGTTTGTCTATCTCACCGCTATGGAAAAAGGCATCTCACCGAGCGCGCGGTTCCTGGACGAACCGTTCGTGCTCGGCGACTGGCGCCCGAACAACTACGAAATGACGTTCGGCGGTCCCACACCGCTGCACGTCGCACTTGAGCAGTCACTCAACCTCGTGACCGTACGGGTAGCGCAGCATATCGGCATGGATGCCGTCGCCAAGACCGCGATTGCCTATCACCTCGTGGATTCCATGCCGAGAGTCTTACCCGCGGCCTTGGGCGCCGTAGAGACGACCGTGATGCGCGAGGCAGGTGCCTATGCGTCGCTGGCTGAAGCTGGCCGCGTCGTGCAGCCGAGCCTCATCGACAGTGTGCAGGACCAGGACGGGCGGATTGTGTGGCGGCCGCCGGGGCTGTCGGAGGGCGCAGGCGATCCAAGCGCCCCCCCCGTGCTGGACGATCCGCGCCAGCAGGTGGCGAGCGAGGCCAGCTCGTTCCAAGTGCTCAAGATGATGGAAGGCGTCGTGCTGCATGGCACGGGCGTTCCTGTTGTCGTCGGCATGGATCGGCCGATCGCCGGCAAGACGGGCACCTCCCAGGATTATAATGACGGCTGGTTCGCCGGCTTCACACCGGACCTGGTGACAGTCGTGTGGGTCGGCTTCGATACGCCGCGAACGCTCGGCGACAAGCAGGATGGCGCTCATGTTGCCGGCCCGATTTGGCATGAATTCATGCAGGCGGCATTGCGCGAAACGCCACCGCATGATTTCCGCGTGCCGCCAAGTGTAACGGTGGTGAGTTGGAACTGTGGCCCGCATATGTGTGAGGATGCGTTCAAGCCGGATCAGGAGCCGGGCGCTGCGGGCGTCGGCGGCTCGGATGAGTCTGTCGGGGAAACCGGCGCCGTGCATTCGGTTGATGTTGTGACCGGCACCGCGGCCCCACCTGCGGCAGATCCGGCGCGCGGCAGCGGAACCGGTGTCGACAGCGGTGTGGGCGGGCTATACTGAGGGCCGTATTGGTCCCCACGTGCCTACTGCGGCAGAGATCGATAGTCGCCCGGTCATTGTCATCGCTCGGGCTCAGCAAGGTTAATCATTCCATGTCAGCTGAATCGGACGCCCTGCGCGAACAAATCAGGCATTCATTGACGCTCCTGCGGAGGCATCTTTGACTGGGATCGCGCCATTGTCCGCCTCGAGGAACTAAACGCGCGGGTCGAGGACCCGGCGCTATGGAGCAACGCCGAGGCCGCGCAAAAAATTATGCGCGAGCGCAACCGCCTGGCGAGCCAAACCGAAGGCTTGCTCAAGCTGGAGGCCGACGTCGCCGATACGCTTGAGCTCGTCCAACTTGCAGAAGCCGAGCAGGATACCGCCATGGTCAATGACGGTATCTCCGCACTGCGGAGCATCGCCGAGGATGCCAAACGACGCGAGATCGAGAGCCTGCTGTCAGGCGAGGCCGATGCCAACGATGCCTATCTGGAGGTCAATGCCGGCGCGGGTGGCACCGAGGCGCAGGACTGGGCGGAGATGCTTCAGCGGATGTATACGCGATGGGCGGAGCAGCGCGGCTATAAGGTCGAGCTGATGGAAACCAGCGAGGGCGAACAGGCCGGCATAAAATCCGCCACTCTGCTGTTCACCGGACCAAACGCCTATGGATGGCTGAAAACCGAAAGTGGCGTGCACCGGCTGGTCCGCATCAGTCCGTTCGACGCCAATGCCCGCCGGCAAACAAGTTTCGCCAGCGTGTGGGTGTATCCGGTGGTCGACGATGATATCGATATCGAAATTCGCGACGCGGATTTAAAAGTGGACACCTTCCGCGCCTCAGGGGCGGGCGGCCAGCACGTAAACAAGACAGAAAGTGCCATTCGGATCACCCACATCCCGACAGGCACGATCGTAGCTTGCCAGACGGACCGCAGCCAGCACCGCAACCGCGCCACCGCCATGCAGATGCTGAAGGCAAAACTCTACGAAGCCGAACTGCAGCGGCGTGAGGCGGCGTCAGCCCTGGTGGAGGCGAACAAGACCGATATCGGGTGGGGACACCAGATACGCAGCTATGTCCTCGCGCCGTATCAGATGGTGAAGGATCTGCGCACTGGCGTGGAGACTGGCAACCCGAATGCGGTGCTGAACGGAGAACTGGATGATTTTATGGCGGCGTCGCTCGCGCAACGGGTGGGCGCAACCCGCGCGGAGGCTTAAAAAGAAATCAATAACGTAAGAAGGAAGCAGCTCTTTTTTGAAAAAAAGAACCAAAAAACTTTTGCCTCTCGCCCGCGGATGGACCGAGGCCATGAGCCAGTACATCCGGGATTGCATCCATGTAACAGCGTTTCTGGTCTGGAATCACTGATGACCGAGGCGGAAATTCGCTGCGCGATTGTAGCTGCGTGCCGCGCTATGAACGACACCGGCCTCAACCAGGGCATGGCGGGAAACATAAGTGTACGTCACGGCACGACAATGCTGATTTCGCCGACCGCGACACCTTACGACCGGATGCAGCCGGAGGACATCGCGGCACTGCCGCTGGCAGGCGCCGCGGAGCACGCCGTGGGACCTCGCCGCCCATCCTCCGAATGGCGGTTTCACCGCGACCTGCTACGTGCGCGGGAGGATTTCGGCGCGGTGGTGCATGCCCACTCACCCTACTGCACCGCGCTCTCGATCGCACGGCGCGACATCCCGCCATGTCATTATATGGTTGCCACGTTCGGCGGCGACGATGTGCGATGTGCCCGCTACGAAACTTTCGGCACGGCAGCGCTTTCGGACGCGGTGCGCGTGGCCATGGCGGATCGCTTCGCGTGCCTGATGGCAAATCACGGCATGCTCGCCGCGGGTCGCGACTTGGAGCAGGCGATGTGGCGCGCAACGGAACTGGAAGCCCTGGCGCGGCAATACCACCTGGCACAGGCCGCGGGCGGCGCGGTGCTGCTGTCCATGGCCGACATCGAAGCCGCGCAGGACATGTTCAAGGGCTACCGTCCCGCCTGATCAGAATGCCCTTGACATCAATCTCCGGTTTTATCACAGATAAGTTATACGACCTTAGGTTGCATTTCATGGCCGTTCTTCGAGCGAGTAGAAACGCTGCCGTCGCGAAAACCGGTGGGAAAGGGCTGAAAGATGCCCCCTGTCATCCACCTGACGTCGCGGGAGCAGCCAGTTGCCGGAAGGCGCCCGATTTCCTGCCGGCCTATAACGACGGTCTGTTGCTTTGCGATGTCCTGGGCGGGATATTGCTGGGGTATTTAACCGGCTGTTGCTACGTGCTCTTTGGTCATCAGGGACTTTCCATTTACGCAATCATCGGGCCGATGTTGCGGGAAGTCATGTTGGGGAGCATTATTGCGGCACTGATACTCCGCGAGCCGCGCTTAGCCATTGCCGGCGAGTTGTTCGCACCACGTCGAATCTTTGCCGCAATGGTAGTGCGGGCTGTCGCCGCTATTTCGATCCTACTTGCGATTGGACTGGCAACGCGCGGATTCGGCGATATGGCTCGCCTTTGGCTGCTAGGTTGGTGCGTAACTTATTTGCTGTCTGCGTGTATTAGCCGCGCCGTGATCTTAACATATTTGCATCGGCTCGCAATGAGTGGTGCCCTTCGAGAAGCGGTCGCCGTTATTGGTGCCCCTGATGTGGCGGGCCGTTTGGCGACGCGCCTTGCGGAAGGAGCTGCGATCGTTCGCGTATTCGATGACGCCGATGAATTTGACTTCGGAGAACCGCTTTCTTCGAGCATGGCTGAACTGCTCGAGCTGGCACGTGCGGGAGAGATCGACACCGTTGTCTTGGCATTTAACGCAGCAGACAGAGTGGATGCTGAACCAATTGTGCAGCATTTAAAGTCGATGCCCATTCAAGTGACAATCTGTTCGAATGTTGATGCACCCGCTACAACAAGGCGCAAACTTCGGCTACTAAGCAGCGTGCCGATGTCGGTGGTGGCCGACCGGCCGTTGAAGCATTGGGACCTGATTGCCAAGTCGGCTATGGACAAGGCAGGAGCAATAATTCTCTTAATCTTGATAGCCCCATTCATGCTGTTTGTAGCACTCGCCGTGGCATGCGACAGCCGGGGACCGGTGATATTCCACCAGCGCCGCAGCGGGTGGGGTGGCCGGGTCTTTACGATCTACAAATTCCGTACAATGTGGCATGAGATAGGGGCGGCGGCGGGCCATCAAACAATTCGTAACGATCCGCGCTGCACGCGCATCGGCGCCATTTTGCGACGCAATAGCATCGATGAAATGCCGCAACTGTGGAACGTACTGCGCGGTGAAATGTCCCTTGTCGGGCCAAGGCCGCATGCCGACGTACTACATGCGGCTGAACGTGCCGGCTGCACGGTGGTCGCTGAATATGCTCAGAGGCATCGGGTCAAACCTGGCTTGACTGGCTGGGCACAAATTCATGGATCACGTGGCGCGGTGCCCAACACGGAGGCATTGAGGCAGCGCATCGCGTACGATCTGTACTACATAGACAACTGGTCGATATGGCTCGACCTGGCAATTCTGATCCGCACACCTTGGGTGTTGCTTACGGGAGAGAACGCGTATTGACCCATCAGACCAATCCGCGGAACGCGCTGGAAGCGGTTTTGGCGGCGGGTCGGTCGGTTCCGTCCACCGTCACTGTCAGGAATTGCTCCGACCATACGAGCGCGCCCATATTGCCGCGCGGAAAAGTAGGTGTGGACCGAGTAGCCGCAGCATTGCTCGCGCGTATATTGTCATACCGTCCGGCACACGGGCCGCAAATTATTCTGATGTCAGGTTGTGTTGCAGCGCAACGACCGTCAATGGTGGCAGCGGCTCTCGCGCATGCTTGTGCCGTAATGGTCGGTCGGACACTCATGGTGGAAATCGATCGAAAATCGCGCGGACTTTTCGAGCCGCAGCCTGCCGCGGGACCGCTGCCAAATGCATTCCTGGTCGGGCTGTATCACTATCGTATTGGCTCGTCGGCTGCCGACGCGGATCTGCTTTATGGGCCAGTTCGGACCCAGGCGCTGGCCACATTAGCAAATCCGTTCCGCATCTTGGTCATCGAGGCGCCGGGTCCGTGCAGCGGCGCTTCGTTGGCATTGGCGCCGCTATGCAACTGCACTGTGCTGGTGGTGCAAGCTGGCATCACGCAAATTGGCGCGATCAAGAAAGCGGTGGCGGCGGTGACTGAAGCTGGTGGCCGCGTGGTGGGCACCGTGCTCGAGGGCGCCGCTCGCAACCGCACAGATTTGGAATTCGCGAATTGAAGGACGCAGGCGAAGCACCATCTGCGGGCTCAGGCCGCCCGATGTGGTGCGGCGTGAAAGGCGGCTGCCAGGGCGGCGCGCATGGGTTTTGGTTGCAGAAACCTATCGTAAGGCAACGGACGTGGTGCCAAGCCGTCCAACCGCCGGCCGGCCGGGTCATGCAGCATCCAGCTGGCAGGGTCGTACAACCCCCACGTTATGACTGTCCGCAAGGCCGGCTCGTCGAGAACGAGGTCAAAAAAATTCTTTGTTATGGCGGCAACGGCGGCATCGCGCGCGACAAGGTCACCCGGCAAGGTTCGATCGCATACATCGAACTCGGTGACATGCAATGTCAAGCCGAAGCCAGCCAGCTCGGCCAGAAACCGGCGGTACTGTTTTTCGGCGATACGCAGCCACGGTTTGATGTGTGCCTCCAGCCCAAATCCCGTGAGAGGAACACCAGCTCTAAGCCACGCTTCAATCAGCCGCAGATAGATGTTACGCTTCTGTTCGCGGTCGGGCGCGTCATACTCAAGGTCATCGTCATTAATGAAGAGCTTGGCCATGGGATCCGCCTGATGTGCTTCCCGAATAGCAACGGGAACAAAATCCGCACCCAAAGCGTGCCGCCAGAGTGTATTGCAAAGACCTTCTGGCGCGCTCGGCCAACGCGGATCCACGGGTTCATTTATGACGTCCCAGGAATGGACGTGCCCGCGGTAACGCCCCACGATGGTGCCAATGTGGCGCGCGAGTACAGTTTGGCCGCGCCCCTGCGCGAGCGCGGCCGGAAGCCACGGCGGCAGGTACACCGCCCAAACAAGATTGTGCATGTGAAGTTGGAGCCCATGCCCGCCCGCAAAACGCACCAGCGTGTCGAGTGGGCCGAACTGGAACTCACCGTCCTGCGGCTCCGTGGCCGCCCATTTCGCTTCCAAACCAGGGGTGATGATGGCGCATTCGCGCGAAATGAGATCCGAGTATGCCGAGTTTTGGGCTATGTCGGACAATGTGACCGCCGTGCCGAACGTGATATTGCGGGCCGCGGCCAATTCCCGCAGGGGGGTGCTTTGGTGCGGCAATCCGATGCCGGCAGCTGCCAAGGTGATAAATTCGCGTCGACGCATAATGTGCTCCTGGCTAATCGCCAGGAGGATCGTCGAGCAAAATTTATCTTACTGCAACAAGGAAGACTCCATCCATTCGGTTGGCGAGCGCGAATCGCGTTACCCGACAGTCACCTGTCATGAAAGCAGGCGCTGCGCACCGCCTATCAATTACTCTCGCGATGCTGGCGCTCGCGAGCGAATTTCTTCTCGGGGGTAATGTGCTGGAGACGCTTGGCATACCATATGTCGAGGAGAGCGGCCCTATCATCGCAAAGTTGAGTCCGGCTACATACTTCGCTGCCGGGGCAATGTTTGTTCGTCTCGCAGATGGCTTCGCGCCTGCGTTGTCCCTTTGGCGACTTTTATGCCATCAGAGATTATTGGCATGCTATGTTGGCGCGATTCTTTTTTGTATTCTTTACGCAGCGTGCCTGACAGGGCCGGGTGGTCTGGTGACGTTCGTTGAGACATTCTTACCCGCCGGAATGATCGGCATTGCGATGTGTGACCTGAGTCCGCCTCAGGCCGCTCGGCTTGCGCAAATGTTGCGGTTCCTGTTCGTTCTCAACGCGACTTTAGGGTTGGTTGAAGCTGCCGCCGGGACACACATAATACCGTTCTTCGGCATGAACTCAGAGCTTTCCCAGGATTTTCGGCCGATTGCGCTGTATGATCACCCATTGACCGGTGCGGCTGCAACGATGATAGGACTTTTGCTATGCCCTGATCGGCTGCAAGCTCCGTGGTGGTGCCGGATCTACCAGGTATGGATGCTTGCGGCTCTGTTGGCTTTTGGTGGCCGTGTGTCGGTGATGGTTTCAATTCTTGGCGGCATTTGGCTCTATGCCCGGCCTCTGGTCAAAAAGGCCGCGTCAGGGCAGCTTTCGCCGGTACATGTTGCCGGCTCTCTCGTCGTACTGCTCGCTGGAACAGCGGTGCTAGCCATTATCTTCTCGGGGGGAATGGCGGAACGTCTTGCCGAACATTTCTACTGGGATCCGAGCGCCCAGTCTCGGATCGGGCAATTTCATCTGCTCGGCCTGTTGAGTACTGAACAAATTATATTCGGATGCCAACGCAAGGATTTAATAGCACTGGTTGAACCGCTCCGCCTTGGCTATGGTGTCGATGTAATAGAGAATTTCTGGTTGCTTATGGCCGCAACTCTTGGAGGCCTATGCTTTCCGGTTTTTGTTCTCGGATTGATCGCCTTGTTAACGTGGCTCTGGACGCGCACCGATGAAGAAGGGCGGATCATGGTAATTAGCTTCGTATTAGTGACATCAACCAGTAATTCATTGGGCCGCAAATCGACATTGCTGGTGATGCTGGTGGGCAGCGCTCTTGCACGTCTCCCCGCATTCAATCAAGGTATTTGTTCCGTTTCAGAGAAAATGTACATTGTGCCATTTGCTGGGTCCGTCTGATGAGGGGATCGCCGCCCGCTATAGCGCTGTTCATGCACGATCTGTCGGGCGGTGGCGTGGAACGTATGCGCTTGCGACTTGCCGATGGCCTCTTGCGACAAGGCCACGCCGTAACGCTGATCGTTCAATATGCGCGGGGAAGCCTCAAGGCGGAAATTCCCCACGGTGTTGAACTGGTGGAGTTGGGTCATGCGCGCACCTGGGGGTCAGTAATCCGACTTGCAAAAGTGCTGCGGGAACGCCGGCCGGATATTCTATTGAGCAGCCTGGATCATAACAACATTGCGGCTCTCTGTGCACGGCTGCTGGCTGGTGGCCGGACAAGGTTGGTTATCTGCCAACATAATGCTCTCTCAGCGGAGGCGGTGATCGGCTGGCGCTATCGCGTCGTGCCACCGCTGTATCGGCTTCTGTCGCACTTTGCCGACGGGATCGTCGCAGTTTCGGTCGGCGTGGCAGCAGATCTATCGCTGACAACAGGGATCCGGCTTGGGCGCTTGACAGTAATTCATAACCCAATCACGGACGATGCCGCTGAACTGTCCCCGGCTGAGCCGCCGAACCCGTGGTTCGCGGATCCTGCGGTTCCGGTATTTCTTTTTGTGGGGCGGCTGGTTGGCCAAAAAGACCCTGCATTATTGTTGCGGAGCTTTGCGTTGCGCCTTCAGCATGGTCCGGCGCGGTTGATTCTCCTCGGTGAAGGGCCAAACCTTCCAGCTTTGCGCGAGCAAGCTCAAGAACTTGGTGTCAGCGACGCCGTTCATTTCGCCGGATTTGTGGCCGATCCGCGGCCCTGGATGGCGCATGCCACAGCACTCGTCGTGCCATCGCAATACGAGGGTTTCGGCAATGTCATCGTTGAGGCTCTGTCGTGTGGAACGCCTGTCATTGCGACGGACTGTCCGCACGGACCGAACGAGATTCTGGCCGGAGGAAGATTTGGTTGGCTCGTTCCGGTAGGCGATGCTGCGGCACTGGCAGACGCGATGCGCGATGATGCGCGGGCGAGCTTTCCTGCGCCCAAACTGATGAAACGGGCGCAGACTTATTCGGTATCAACATGTGTCGCGCGGCATCAGGCACTATTTGAGCGTATCCTCCGCCCCAGGCCTCGCCGGCTGTTGTTTGGACTGGCCTTCTCAAAGATGAAGGCGGATGAGGTCTGCGCCCGCATCGTGGATCAGCCGCCGAATGGAGCCGTTCGACTGGTTGTGACGCCAAATTTGGACCACCTGCGGCTATTACGCCAACTGCCGGACTTCGCAAAAGCTTGCAACTTCGCTGAAATCATCTGTCCGGACGGCTTTCCGGTTGCGGCGTACGGCCGCCTGCGCGGGGTCATGGCGGGAGGGCGCGTCACGGGCTGCGACATTTTTCGCCTTCTGGCAAATGGTGCGCCTACGCACCGGCGAAAGGTTCTGGTTGTATCGGAAAGTGCCGAAACGCAGCTGGCTCTGCAAGGATGGGCGACCGCGCGCGACCTAAATGATTGCTGGCAAAGCATTGTGGCGCCAAAAAACCTTTTGGGGGACAGTGCGGGACGATCTCGGCTACTGGCCACTATAGGCGCCGCTCGCCCCGACATACTGGTGATGAGCCTTGGCGCTCCCGTAAGCGAAATCTTTATTTATCGTCACCGCAGCCACTTACCCCCATGTTGGGGGTTATGTTGCGGCCAGGCTGTACGCGTGGAACTTGGCCTCGATCGCCGTGCGCCGACAGCTTTGCGAAGGTTGAATTTGGAGTGGGCATGGCGCCTCATGCGGGAGCCTGCCAGGCTTGGTCCGCGATATTTGCGGGACGCCTTGACTTTTCCCATCGCCATCATGGCTGATTTGCTCGCGCCGGTTACCGAATGAGAGGTCGATATCGGATCAAACAAAAATTCAAGATTAAGCCTGCACGTAAATCGTCCGCTACCCCGCCAATGCGGGAAATACACCAAGCACAGGCAAGCCCGTCGCGTGGGCGAGACCTTCCGGTGTCAGGAAGGTTGGACGGACTATGACGCCAGCGATGCACCAAAGCGAAGCCGAAAGTGCACCGATCAAAGTTCCAGCCGCTGTAATCAACATTGGAATGGGGAGTGCCTGTAATGGAATGCGCGCGGGCTGGATGACGCGCACATTCGCCAGCCGCAATGCGTCCTCGGCTTCTGTCATGCGCTGTTCCGCCAGGACTTGACTTGCACTGGCGAACGCTGCGTCAGCCGCTGTTTTCCGACGCATCAGTTCGCCGAGTGCCGTTTCCTCGCCGGTAAGTCGCGAGAGACGGTTTGCAATATCGTTGAGTTGCTCACGCAATGCGCCCGCGCGCGTGGAGGCTGCAGCCTGGTCGGTCACGGCGCGCACATGATCGAGCAAGAGACTGTCGAGCGCGACGCTGCGGCCGGCGCGCGTTACGGATGGCGCTGGATTATCCGCAAGCCGCCGCCGCTCCGCTTCCCGCGTATGCAGTTGCAGAAGCAAACCGGTCACTTTCTGGCTGGTATCGCGATAATGGACCCGCGCGGCCGCCACCTGCGCGCGCAGATCCACCAGGCTGGCATCAATTGTCTGCAGGCGCGTGTCGGTGTCAGATTCCTGATAGAGGCTTACGCTTGAAGGCAGGAGGGGGGTTTGCAAGTCCAAGGCCGCGACCCGGGATTGTTGCTCGGCGGCGTTCGCTTCCGCGTCCGCCAAAGCTTGACCCGTGGCGCTTTGGCGCCGCACCAACAAGTCGCGTTCCGCGCCGTAGTCGGAAATTTGGTGTTGGATTTTGAATCTTGCGAGCGCGCCATCGGCCTCGCGGACTGCTCGGCTGAGCGAATCCGTTTCGCGCCGAACGACCTCCAACTGTGGATCGACGTAAAGCTGCTCGCGGCGTTGCGCGTATTTCGTAAGCAAGATGTTGACGACCTCGGCTGCCATCTTGGCGTCGTGATGGCGAAAAGATACATCGATGACATTGGCGTCCTTTGTGGGGAGTACCTTCAGGTCGGATTCGAACTGCCGCAGCGCGCGCTCGAGTCTGGCCGCCGGCGAGTCTGGTGTCGGGACAATCCATGGTGATAAGGCGATGTGCAGGACCTGTCGCGCCACGCGGAGGGTCGGACCGGCCGAAGCTGGGTCGATATGGGGATAAACATTCAGCATGCCGACGGCACGCAGTGCGCCTTCGTGTAAGTCAGCGCTTTCCAGTATCTCTGTCTCCGCCTTCATCACCTGATCCATGGCCAACGCGCTGGTGCTCAAAACGCGTGACCCCGCGTCTTGCCGGACGGTGAATTCAGGCGCCGGCAATACTGCTAATGTCGCGGTGGCAGTGAATCGTGGCGGCAACAACGCTGCCAGCAGCAGCGTGGCTGCCACGGCGAGAGCCAATATCATCAAAGCTCTGGGGCGGCGCGCCCGCATGTGGGCTATCACCTCGATGAATGGCATTGGCTGTGGTTCTGCAAGTGGGATGTTGCCGCTCATGCCACGGCGGCCCTGGATGGGACGTTGGCTCTATCTGCACCTGGGGTAATGTTGCTGTATTGGAATAGTGATCTCGCTGCTTCAGCCAGGCCGTCCTCTAACACCCTAAAATTGGAGGGCAACAGCAGTCTTGCACTTTGGGAAATTGGCATCGCTCGGCTGCGAAACAGGCGGCGCATGCTGGGGGTGATGATGTCGGGTGGCCGTCCGCCTAGCCGCGCAAGCAGTTTGGCCAAAGGCGCCGCAACCAAGCTTTCGGCTATGAGTTGCGCGCGTCCGATATTTGGCAACGACGCTACACCGAGATGTGCGCCGTAGCGGGAAAAGAAATTGTTCCAGGTGAGCTCCTCAGGGGCCAGCAGATGATGCACGCCGGCAATGTCGCGCCCGATCTCCAAAGCAACAATCACAGCGTGGGCCACATCGGCGACATGGACGATATTGCACCGCCCTCGCCCTTCGCGGCCAAGCCAACCGAGGCGTTCCGCCAGCAAGAGTCTTCCTATGCGGTCGCTCCACACAGCTGCCCCTGGGCCGTATATGCAGCCTGGCCGCAGCACCACGCAGCCGGCAACAATCGTCGGTTCGGCCAGCAATATCGCTTCGGCCCGAAGTTTTGCGACACCGTATGGATGGCGACGGGCGGGGACGGGAATTGTGCTTTCCGCGAGTATTCCCGTCTCTTGGCCGAAAACAGCCAGGCTGCTCATGTGAACCAGTCCGATTGCGAGTTCATGCGGGCGCCGGCGACCCAGGATTGCGCAGAGATTTCTTGCGGTCTTGACCATGGTTGCCGGTGTCCCGGATACTGCGTTGACGATCTGTGTGATGCCGCAGACCGCGTCTGCCAGCGCATGCGCATCGCCTGCGTCGCAGGTGACAAAGCTCGCGCCAGCCGGTATGATGGGAGGTCGGCGTCGGGCAACCATGGTCACGTTTCGGCCTGTCGCGAGCAGGGCCGGCACCAGCACTCGACCCACGAAACCAGTCGCACCCAAAACCGCCACCCGACCATCCGTCATCGCACGCACCTCTACAACCCAGGGTTGACTCTTTGTAGCGGAGCTTCGTAGTTGCGGCAACGGATTATGCGGGTTGCCGATGGCTAGCGCTCATGAAATTGTCGATTTTCCTACACGGGGCGGCGCAGACGCCGTAGCGATACGAATTACGCCGCGTGTTCTTCTTGTGGCGCCCTACGCGCCGCGTGGTGGAGGCATGGGGCGTATCATGGCCTATCTGTCCGCATATGGCCCTCAAGCGGGTGTGCAGTTTGAAATTCTCGAGTCACGTGGCGGAGGGACCGCGCTGGCATCTGGGTGGCATATGATGAAGGCCGCTGGCCGAATACTTCAAGTCGCGGTCAGTGATGTCCCTGCCATTGTTCATTTGAATTTTGGCGAAGGCGGTAGCGTCGCGCGCAAGGGTTTCTTGCTCACAGTAGCACACATGATGAGCGTTCCGACGATCCTCCATTTGCATGCATCGGACATTATTGGATCCCATGAGAAGCTGCCCAGACTGGCCCAGTTCCTTGCGGCGCTCGTGTTTCGCCGTGCTCAGACATGTATTGTTCTCGGTCCACTTTGGCGAGAATGGCTGGTTGAGAAACTTGGTGTAACTCCATCACGCGTGGTGGTCATTCATAACGGTGTGCCACAACTTGAAGTTGAACACATCACGCCGCGCGCGGATGGATTTTGCCTTGTTTTTCTGGGGAACCTTCTGGCGCGGAAAGGGCTCCCGGACCTGTTGTGTGCTCTCGCGCGGATGCCGGTGGGCGACTGTTTGACATTGCCGGAATGGCGGTTGCTGGTGGGCGGTGGCGGCGATTTCGCGCCTCTCGTTGCCTTGGCGCAGGATCTCGGAATTGCGCGAAGGGTGCAATTCTTGGGTTGGCTGGACCGTTCGGCCGCGACGGACCTGCTGTTGCAAGCCGATGCGTTGGTGCTGCCATCGTATCATGAGGCGCTGCCGTTGGTGCTGCTCGAGGCCGCCAGCGCATCGGTGCCAATAATCACGACGCGGATAGGTGCAATACCTGACGTATTCACTGACGGCCATGACGCTCTGCTGGTGGCGCCGGGTGACCAGCCCGCATTGTCGGCGGCGCTTGTGCGGTTGATGACAGAACCTCGGTTGGCAAAGCAGATCGGGGAAAATGGCAAGCGCCTCTACGATCAGTGTTTTGCAATGGAGAGTTTTGTTAAAGCAATGGCAGGTGTCTATGCACGCTGCGGGAGCGATGCCGGATGATCTGCAGCATCGATGAATTGAACGCAGATAGCGCACTCCAGTGCGATCTTTGCGTGGTCGGAGCAGGGCCTGCTGGCATTCTCATTGCATTGCGCGCCGCCGAAAGTGGAGCGCGCGTGATCGTTCTTGAATCAGGCGGGTTGCGGCCAGATGCGGCGAGCCAGGCCCTATGCGCAGGTGAGGTCGCCAATCCAGACTTGCATCCGCCGACGGACACCTACAGGCGCAGAGGGTTAGGCGGATCTACCACGATCTGGGGAGGACGTTGCGTACCGTTCGATCCGCTGGATTTTGCACCTCGACCATGGCTCGACTTACCCTCGTGCTGGCCAATCACTTATGATGCTGTTGTGCCATTTTGGCGGCAAGCGCATACGCCGGCAGAACTTGGGCGTTACGACTATTCAGCCAGAACCGCGCTGCCAGGAGGCATGCGCCCCATGTTCGACGATTTTGCGTCGCCTGAAATCTCCACTGATCATATTGAGCGGTTCAGTTGCCCAACCGACTTTGGCGCCGCAAATACCGATCGTCTTGCTCGGGACAAGCGTATTCAAGTACTTTTGCACGCCACCTGCACCAATATTGCCCTGACGGATAATCTCCGCACGGTGACGCATCTTGATGTTGCAACACGTGGGAAGCAACGTTTGCGGGTGCGAGCGCGCACATGTGTGCTGGCATGTGGCGGCTTGGAAGTGCCACGCTTGCTGTTGGCGAGTCGGTCGCAAATCGCCGCAGGTGTCGGCAACGCGCATGATTTGGTTGGACGATATTACATGTGCCACCTTGCCGCCACGCTCGGACTCTTTACGCCCGCGCCCGGCTGTGCGCCGTGGCATGGTTACGAGCAGGTCGACGACGGAGTCTATTGTCGGCGCCGCCTGACCATCAAGCCCTCGGCGCAACAGGCGCACCGTATCGGCAATGTCATTGCGCGGCTCCACCATCTGTTTCCGGCCGACCCGTCCCACCGTACCGGCGCCTTGTCCGCGCTTTATCTTGCCCGGCGGATCCTCCCGTACGAGTATAGGCGCCGTTTCGCTGTGGTGCCGAATACTGCGGGCTTCTGGCCACATGTGCGTAATGTTGTCGCCGATCCGTTTGGGACGGCGCGATTTGCGGAGCACAGCGTGCGCCGCCGCTTCCTCGCGACGCGAAAATTTCCGTCCATTATCATTGCACCCCGATCCGGCGCGTTCACCCTGGATGTGCATGCGGAGCAATTGCCAAACGCCGAAAGCAGGGTGAGGCTGGCGCGGACCACCGACCTGTTCGGCACGCCGCAACTGCACATAGACTGGCGTTACCGGCCCGAAGACCTGCGTACCGTCAGTGTCGGCATGGGGCTGATGGCCTGTGCGTTCGCCGCGGGAGGTCATGGCACGCTCGCCTTTGATCGTGCAGAGATAGAGACAAGTCTCCGGCGCGAAGGGGCATATGGTGGCCATCACCTTGGCACGGCCCGAATGTCCGCATCGCCCCGAAAGGGCGTGGTGGACGCAGATTGTCGGGTGCACGATATGGACAATCTATTTGTCGCGGGCGGCGCGGTGTTCGCCACGTCGGGGCAAGCCAATCCAACGCTCACGATCCTGGCCCTCGCGCTGCGCCTGGCGGATCACCTCAAGCCAGGTCTGCGCGATCGCGTGGAGCGTTCGGTGCCAGTGGCTCCGGAGTGCACTCCGCTTCTGGTCTAGTACCAAAAGGCTATGCCCCGGAAACCAAGGAGGAGCCAACGCCCGCTACGCTTGGACCGCTGTGCGGGCGGGAGCAGAAGACAGTATTCTTTAGGAAGAACAACGGGATAATGTACAACATCTAGGAAGCAAAGAAGTTCGCGCGGCGCAGGCCTGCCGCCTTTGCAACCCGTAAACACACCTAATTTTAAACTGGAAGGCTTTTCAAGTGCGGCACTTCGCTGCATTGAGCAGGCGCAGTAAACGCCGACCGTCCGAAAGGTTCGTCATGTCGACTACCTCCCACGCCGATCCACACGCCGACGGCGCTACACGCCGCGACTTTCTGACCCTTTTGGCGCTTGCCGGCGCCGCCGTGGGGGTGGGCGCCATAGCTTGGCCCTTCATCGACAGCATGGAACCAGCCGCGGACACGCTCGCCGCCGGCGAGCCGATCGAGGTGGACATTAGCAAGGTAGCGCCCGGCCAACAGATCGTGGTGATGTGGCGTGGCAAACCGATCCTGTTAGTTCGCCGTACGCCGGAAGCGCTAAAGACCCTGCAGTCGCCTTCTCTCCTGCGCATATTGTCGGATCCGGGTTCCAAAGTTCTTCAGCAGCCGCCGTATGCAGACAACTGGCATCGAAGCGTCAATCCGGAAATCGCCGTGCTGGTGGGAATCTGCACCCATTTGGGCTGTGTCCCGGTGTTCTATCCCAACCCAAGCGCAACGGACCCGCAACCGAATTGGCCGGGTGGATATCTGTGCCCGTGCCATGGCTCCAAGTACGATCTGGCTGGTCGCGTCTATTCCGGGGTGCCGGCACCGTACAACCTGCCAGTGCCACCATACCGCGTGGTTAACGAAAAGACGTTGCGTATCGGCGAGAATCCGCCTGGTAGCGACTTCAGCCTCAATTCAATCGTTCAGATTTGATGATTGCACAACGAGGTTCGGCGAGGCCGTGGAATAAAGCAGGCATCTCCCGTTTGAAATTTGGATGGACCATTTTTGTTGTTTGAAAAGGAGGTGGTTCAGGGCTGTGTCCTGTTTCGTCATTGAATGATTGCAAATGCTACTTTACCGTCGCCACGCGCAGCGAGTTTGTGGTTCCGGCTTGGCCAAACGGAATCCCCGCAACAACCACGATCACCTCTCCGGGGCGCGCGAACCCTTCCTCGCGCGCCAGTTTGGTTCCGCGCATGACCGCGTCACTCATACCGTGTGCGTTTTCGGTGACGACCGCATGCACGCCCCAGGCCAGCGCCAGACGCCGCGCGACGGCGGCGTCGGTCACCAAGGCCATGATCGGCGGCACGGGACGATCGCGCGACACGCGCAGCGCGGTGCTGCCGCTGGTCGTGAAAGCGGCGACGGCCCGGGCCCCAACGGTGCGGGCTACTTGGCACGCGGCGGCCGCGATCGCCCCGGACACGGAAAGCTCAGCCGTGGGGCGCCCGGCGTCGGTCAGGTGACGCCAATCCTCATCGCGTTCGACGCGGGTGACGATGCGGTCCATCATGTCAACCGCTTCCACGGGATATTGGCCGGCAGCGGTTTCGGCTGATAACATTACCGCATCCGCACCATCGAACACCGCCGCGGCAACGTCGCTTGCCTCGGCGCGGGTAGGGGCGGGGGCGTTGATCATGCTTTCAAGCATCTGCGTTGCCACGATCACCGGCTTGCCGCGTGCCCGCATGGCGCGAACGATGCGTTTCTGCGCCAGAGGCACTTCTTCCGGCGGTAGTTCCACGCCGAGGTCTCCGCGCGCGACCATGGCGGCATCGGCGAGGTCGAGCACCGCGTCGAGCTGATCGAGCGCCTGTGGTTTCTCGATCTTGGCCACGATCCAGGCCCGGCCAGCGGCGATGTCGCGTGCTTCGGCCACATCGGCGGGGCGCTGCACGAAACTGAGGCCGACAAAATCAACGCCGTGGTCGAGGGCGAAATCCAGATCCGCCCGGTCCTTTTCCGTAAGCGCCGGAATATCAAGGACGATGTCCGGGACGTTGACACCCTTGCGGTCGGAAAGGGGGCCACCTGTCATGACTTCGCAAAGCAAGTGATCGCCGCGGCTGTGGGCGACCCGGAGCCGCAGTTTTCCATCATCCAGTAGCAACGTTGTCCCCGGCGCCGCCGACGCCAGGATTTCCCGATGCGGCATCTGGACACGTCTGGCGTTTCCGGGCGACGGATCCATGTCGAGCCGGAATTCCTGCCCTTGGCCGAGATGCACTCTGCCGCCCGCGAAACGGCCTATGCGCAACTTGGGCCCCTGTACGTCTGCCAGAATACCGATTGGGCGGCCGGAGGATTTTTCCAGTGCGCGCACCATTGCGATGCTTGCGGCGTGGTCCTTGTGGCTGCCGTGCGAAAAATTGAGTCGGAACACATCGGCGCCAGACCGGAACAAACGCTCGATCATTTCGGCTGTCGAACTTGCCGGGCCGAGTGTGGCTACTATTTTTGTGCGGCGATGCCGACGCAGCCGGTGTTCGGGGGGCATGGCGGCTCCTCAGTTTTGCTGCATCAGGTGATCAAAATGGCGCGAAAATCATTCACGTTTGTCAGCGTTGGACCGGTGATGACGAGCGCATCCAATGCCGCGAAGAAGCTGTAGGTGTCGTGCCGGTCAAGCATTGTTCTGGCGTCCAATCCGGCGGCCTTCGCCCGCGCCAGGGTGAGCGGGTCGATCATGGCGCCCGCGGCGTTCTCGGTGCCGTCGATCCCGTCCGTATCCGCGGCGAGTGCCCAGATACCTGGGGCGCCGTCAAGTTGCAGCGCCATGGAAGCGAGCAGTTCGGTATTGCGGCCGCCGCGCCCCGCTGCACCGCGGCCGATAGTGACAGTCGTCTCACCGCCAGACAGCAACACGCAGGGAGGCCTGGCCGGCGTGGCATGGGTGCGGCAACCGCGGGCGATCCCGGCGAGGAGCCGGCCCGCCTCACGCGCCTCGGCTTCTAACGCGTCACCGAGAATGAGCGGAAACGTGCCGGCGTGATGTGCAACCGCGGCCGCGGCCTGCAATGCCATGGCGGGGCTCGAGATAAGCCGGAACTCGGCATGCGATGGATGTGGCTGGCGGCGGGCAATCGCTGCCGCGGCGGCCGGGGGGATATTGATCCTGTGCCGCCGCAGTATGTCTTCGACGCTCTCTTTGGACACCGGGTCGGGGACCGTTGGACCGCTTGCAATGACGGCGGGGTCATCGCCAGGCACGTCGCTGATGGCGAGCGTCACCACCCGCGCGGGTGCCGCAGCGGCTGCGAGGCGGCCACCCTTAATGGCGGAGAGCCGTCGCCTCACCGCGTTCATTTCAGCAATGGTCGCGCCGCTGTATAATAGCCTCCGCGTAATCGTCTGCTTGTCGGCCAGCGTCAGTCCCTCGGCCGGAAGGGCCATGACAGCGGACCCGCCACCGGATATCAGCGCGAGCACCAAGTCGTCGGGTCCAAGACCGGTAACGCAAGATAGAATTGCGCGCGCGGCTGCTTCGCTCGCGGCGTCTGGCACCGGGTGTCCCGCCTGCAGCACAGTGATGCGGCCGGCGGGAACCGCATGGCCGTAGCGGGTCACCACTACACCGGACAATGCCACGTCCGGCCAAGTCTGATCGACGACTTGCGCCATCAGCGCGGACGCCTTCCCTGCGCCCACCACAATGCAGCGTCCGGCTGGTTTTTCCGGAAGCGCCCCTGGAAGTACTTGTCGCGGATCTGCGGCACCCACGCACGCAGCGAACAGGTTGCGCAAAAGGGACAGTTCCATACCTTCCTAGGTTCTGCGGGCTTGCATCACCGGGACTATGGCCAACCGGCGCCGTCAGCGCCATCTACGCGCAGGACTTAAGCGGGGCAGACATGACAATCCCAGATCTTGACGAGGCAACACGTATCGAGCTGGAGGCCGCTGCCTTCCGGCACCTTGTTGCGCACCTGCGCGAGCGCACAGACGTGCAGAATATTGACCTCATGAATTTAGCCGGATTTTGTCGGAATTGCCTAAGCCGCTGGTACCGGGAGGCCGCAGTCGGCAAAGGAATTGAAATCCCCGACCCCGTTGCCCGCGAAATCATTTACGGTATGCCCTACAAGGATTGGCAGGCCACTTACCAGACCCAGGCAGGGCCGGAGAAGCAGGCAGCATTTGCGGCTGCGTCCGGCGGGGCGCAGGATTGACCCTGCCGTCGCCGCGTTCTATCCGCCGCGCCCCGTGACCAATCAGGGATACCCGACATGCCAGCAGACGCAGCGACGAAATTGCGTGCCGAAGAGCCAAAAACAGGTGGCATCGCGGCTGACCGGCTGCGCAGCATCGTCGAGCGCATCGAGCGTTTGGAGGAAGAGCGAAAGGCGCTCGGCAACGACATAAAAGATATTTATTCCGAGGCTAAATCAGCCGGCTTCGATGTGAAGGTCTTGCGTCAAATCATTAGAATCCGCAAGCAGGAGCCGGCTGAGGTGGAGGAGCAGGAGACCCTGCTGGACGTGTATCGCAGGGCGCTGGGCATGTAGCGCCGCCCGGCGCTATCGGCGGCGGTACTCCGCCGTTGGTCCGAGTGGGGAACTGCCTGCTCCCTATCCTAAACCACGCCATCTGGCCGCAACACACAAACCCGCGCACAATCCAACGACTCAACCTGAATGGTAGCGTGCCCAATGCCAAATCGCCGCTTCAGACCGGCGACAGCCATCGGCACCAGGGCGGCTCCGTGTTCCGGCGATGTCTGCACCAGGTGCACCGTCGCCGCATTGTCGGTTGTGCTCAGTGCCCACAGATGCAGGTCATGGACCTCCGCAACACCCGGCAATGCAGCGAGATAGGCGACGATCTCGGCGTGATTCAGGCCGGGCGGCACGGCATCCAAGGCCATGTCTGCCGATTCCCGCAGCAGTGACCATGTGCTCGCGGCGATCACGCAAACGATCACGAGGGACACGGTGGGATCAAGCCACGCGGCGTCCGTTTGCATGATGACCAGCGCAGCAACCAAAACGCCCGCTGATAGTGCCGCGTCGGCCGCCATATGCGTAAATGCGCTGCGTAGATTAAGGTCACCTTCACGGCCTCGCATGAACAGCATGGCGGTTGCGCCATTCATGACCAGGCCCGCGCCGGCGACCAGCGCCACCATTCCGGCAGCGACCGGCGCTGGCGCCAAAAGGCGCTGCACTGCCTCCAAGCCTATCGCGCCGATGCTGATCAGCAACAGAACCGCATTGGCGAGTGAGGCGAGGATGGTCGTGCGCCCCCAACCGTAGGTGCGCCCCGGGCTCGGCGCGCGGCGCACCAGCACCGTGGCGCCCCACGCCAGCAGAAGGCCCAGCACATCGCCAAGGTTGTGCACCGCATCTGCCAACAGGGCCATGGAGCCGGCGGCGATGCCGACGCCGACCTGCGCCACGACAAGGACCGAATTAAGCCCGACGCCGATAGCGAACGCGGCATCGTGGCGTGCTGGCCCGTGATGATGGTGGCCGTGTCCGCCGCCATGTCCATGGCCGTGTCCATGATCATGCCCATGTGTAGCCGCGGCTCGGTGCTCGCACCCATCCGGCCCATGATCGTGGTGCTCATGATCGCGGGCGTCATGCGGATGGTCATGTGGCATGCGGTGGCTCCCTTTGACGTGCCGTGCCATCTACTTACATCAAGGCCAGTGTTTTTTCAGGACATCAACGCATGATTCGGATCGAGCCCATTGCTGCCCCAGACGGCGCCGCCGCGTCCCGCCCAGGCGAGACGCAGGTTGGGCAGCTGCCCAGTTGGGATCTCTCGGACCTTTACGTGGCTCCGGATAGCCCCGCGGTGGAGGCGGATTTGTCGCGCGCGGCGGCTGATGCGGCGACTTTTGCCGCGGACTATGCGGGCAAACTTGCCGGCTTGCCGGGCGCGGAACTGGCCCGGGCGATGACCAGGTTCGAGGCGATCGACGAGGTGCTTGGTCGGGTGATGAGCTACGCCCAGCTTCTGTTTAGCGCCGACAGCACGGATGCGACCGCCGGCCAATTCTATCAACGCATGATGGAGCGGGTCACCGACATATCGTCGCTCACCCTGTTCTTCCGTCTGGAATTGAACCGCATTGATGACGCGGCGCTGGAGGAGAAATTCGCCGAGCCCGCCTTTGCGCGCTGGCGTCCTTACTTGCGCGACCTGCGCGTGTATCGCCCGCACCAGCTTGCCGATGACCTGGAGCGCTTGTTGCACGAGCGCGACGTCGTCGGCCGCGCCGCCTGGAGCCGCCTGTTCGACGAGACCGTGGCCGGGATGCGGATCGATTTGGCCGGCGAGCAACTGACGGTGAGTGCCACGCTGAACAAGCTTTCCGACCGTGACCGCAGCGTGCGCGAAGCGGCCGGTCGTGCCGTCGGAGCGGCATTCGGCGAACGCGTCAAGCTCTTTTCCCTGATCACCAACACGTTGGCGAAAGACAAGGAAATACTCGATACGTGGCGGCATTATCCGCGGCCTGGAACCGAACGAAACCTGTCCAACGTGGTCGAGGACGAGGTGGTGGACGCGTTGGTAAGCGCGGTGGTGGCGGATTTCCCGCGCCTGTCGCATCGCTACTATAGTTTGAAAGCGAAGTGGCTGGGCCTTGACAAATTGCAGCACTGGGACCGCAACGCGCCGCTGCCCGGTGATGATGATCGCAACATCGGGTGGGACGAGGCGCGCAACAGCGTGCTTGGTGCCTATAGCCGGTTCGATCCTGAACTGGGCGCGATCGGCGGCCAGTTTTTCGAAAAGAACTGGATCGACGCAACGTTGCGGGACGGCAAATCAGGCGGCGCTTTTGCCCATCCGACGGTGCCGTCGGTTCATCCGTACATTCTGATGAATTACCATGGGCGAACCCGCGATGTGATGACGCTGGCGCATGAGCTGGGCCATGGCGTGCACCAGGTGCTGGCTGGCGCGCAAGGGCATCTCATGTCCGGCACGCCGCTCACTCTGGCGGAGACCGCTAGCGTGTTCGGCGAGATGCTGACGTTCCAGGCGCTGCTGGATGCGGAAAAAGACCCGGCGCGGCACAGGCTGATGCTGGCCTCGAAAGTGGAGGACATGCTGAACACCGTGGTTCGGCAGATCGCGTTTTATCGTTTCGAGACCAAGCTGCACGACGCGCGCCGCGGTGGCGAGCTGGTGCCAGAACAGATCGGCGAGATCTGGATGGACGTGCAGCGCGAGAGCCTCGGCCCGGCATTCGAGTTCACGCCGGAGTACGAAGTGTTCTGGGCCTATATTCCACATTTCGTGCACTCGCCGTTCTATGTCTATGCCTATGCCTTCGGCGACTGCCTGGTGAATGCGCTGTTCGCGGAGTTCCAGGCCGGGCATCCGGACTTCCAGCAGAAATACCGCGCCATGCTGCGCGCCGGAGGCACGCTGGTGCACAAGGATTTGCTGGCGCCGTTCGGGTTGGATGCGTCCGACCCGGCGTTCTGGCGCCGCGGCCTGGATATCATTTCCGGCTTTATCGACCAGCTCGAGCATGCGCCGCATGGCTGACGGGGCCGATGGCAACACAGGCGGCCCGGACGCCAGCACGCTGTTCGGTGAATTCAGGCGCATGGCGCGCACATCGGGCGCGGTCGGCGGCATTGCAGCCCGGGTGGCAGGCGCCCGCCTGCTGGGTATCAAGACCGACCGCGGCGCTCACGCCGGGGACTTGCGCGCCATTCTGGGCGGCCTGAAGGGGCCGCTGATGAAAGTGGCGCAATTCCTGTCCACAGTGCCGGACGCGCTCCCGGCCGAGTATGCGCAGGAATTAGCGGAATTGCAGTCCAACGCGCCGCCGATGGGATTTCCGTTCGTGCGCCGCCGCATGCAAAACGAACTGGGTGTTGACTGGGCGACGAAGTTTTCCGAATTCGGCCAGACTGCCGCAGCGGCCGCGAGTCTGGGGCAGGTGCACCGCGCAACATTGCATGATGGAACGAGCGTCGCATGCAAGCTGCAATACCCGGACATGCCGAGCGTTGTGGAAGCCGATCTACGTCAGCTTAAGTTGGCGCTGGCGGTGTTTCATCGCATGGACAATGCGCTGAACAACGATGAGGTGTTCAAGGAACTTTCCGACCGCCTGCGCGAGGAACTGGACTACCGGCGAGAAGCGGCGCAAATGCGGCTCTACACGCTCATGCTCTCCGGCGTGGCGGAAGTAAGCGTCCCGGTGCCGGTCGAGGCTCTCAGCACGTCGCGCCTGCTAACAATGACCTGGCTGCCAGGTGTCGGCCTGAAGGAATTTCTGGCAACCGGGCCGGATGAAGCCGCGCGTAACGACGTGGCTCGCGCGCTGTTCAAGGCGTGGTACATTCCGCTGTATCGCTACGGCATCATTCATGGCGACCCGCATGTGGGCAATTACCAGGTGCGGTCGGATCACGGCATCAATTTGCTGGATTTTGGCGTCATTCGGGTGTTTGCGCCGCGCTTCCTGCGCGGCGTAATTAATTTGTTCGAGGCTGTGCGCGACGGCGATCGCGCGAAAGCACGTCAGGCCTACGAGGTGTGGGGATTTGGCGGCCTGACGGACGAAAAGGTCGAAGTGCTGAACGAGTGGGCACGGTTCTTGTACGAACCGCTTATGCAGGATCGCGTGCGGGCCATGCAGGAGACGAACGACCCGCAATATGGCCGGGAAATTGCGCAGAAGGTGCATGCGGGACTTCAGCGCACCGGCGGTGTGCGGGTGCCGCGCGAATTTGTGCTGATGGACCGCTCCGCTATTGGGCTTGGGTCGGTGTTCTTGCGGCTGGGCGCACGCCTGAACTGGCACCGGATGTTCATGGATTTGATAGATGGTTTCGAAGAAGATGCACTCGCCGCCCGGCAGGCCGACGCACTGGCAAGCGCCGGCGTGCCTGCGACGGTTTGATTAACCAGCGGGCTGACGGGTAGGCGAGCGGGTTGATCAGCCTGCCCGTTCGTCCCCTTGCGCCGCTCCATCCCCGCCTGTTAGCTGCCCGCCGCAATGCACGGATACAATGCGGAGGAAGACGGCCCATGCGGCTAGCGGTGCTGAAAGAGCGTCGTGCGGGCGAAACCCGCGTCGCCGCGACGCCGGAGACCGTCAGAAAGCTCCTCCAGCTTGGATTGACGGTTGCGGTGGAGGCAGGCGCGGGGGCCGGCGCCTCGATCGGGGACGCCGATTATGCGGCCGCCGGAGCTGAAATTGGCAAGGACGCCAGCGCAACGCTGGAAGGGTCAGGCGTGGTGTTCAGCGTGCAATTGCCAGACCCCGCGGGCATTCCGAGAGGTGCGCTGCTGGTTTGCATATCGGGCGCCATGGCGGATAAGCCGGTGGTGGCACCATTTGCCGCCGCCGGCATCGACCTTGCGTCAATGGAGCTGCTGCCCCGTATTACGCGCGCGCAAAGCATGGATGTGCTGTCTAGCCAGGCTAATCTCGCCGGCTACCGTGCGGTGATCGAGGGTGCCTTCGCGTTCGATCGCGGCTTTCCCATGATGATGACAGCGGCCGGGACAGTTCCGCCGGCGCGGGTCTTCGTCATGGGCGCGGGTGTCGCTGGGCTGCAGGCTATTGCGACGGCGCGCAGGCTGGGGGCGATCGTGTCGGCGACCGATGTCAGGCCGGCCGCGAAGGACGAGATAAAGTCGCTGGGGGCTACGTTTATCGGTGTTGAGGACGCCGAAACCGCGGGACAAACCGGCGCCTACGCCAAGGAGATGAGCGCCGAGTTCCGGGAAAAGCAGGCGGAACTCATCGCCGCGACCGTGGCGAAGAACGACATGGTGATTTGCACGGCGCTGATACAGGGCGGTCGCGCGCCTACGCTGGTCTCTCAGGCCATGGTCGATAGCATGCGGCCGGGAAGTGTCATTGTGGATCTGGCGTCCGATGGTGGCGGCAATTGCGCGGCCACCCATCCGGGTGAGGCCTATACAACCGCGAATGGGGTCAAGATTCTCGGTTACAGGAACTGGCCTAGCCGTATCGGCGTGGCTGCAAGCACACTGTATGCGAAGAACTTGCTGACGTTCCTAACCACTTTTTGGGACAAGGACGCCAAGGCGCCAAAGTTGCCGCCCGAGGATGCCATCGTGCAGGGCCTGATGATCACACGCGGCGGCGTAGTCGTACATCCGGCGTTCGCCGACATCGCGGTGGCGCCAGCGAATGAGGCGGCAGCTTCGCCAGCCGCTTCGGTGTCGGCGGAACCGCCTGATCTAGGCGAGCCGCCGGCATCGGCCGATGCCACTGAAACTAAGAATGAAGCGGCAGGTGAAGCAGCCCAGGCTGCTGCACCGCCGGAGGAAACCGCGCCGGATTTGGAACCGCCGCCTGGCGAAGACCGCGAACCTGCGGCGGAACCGCCGTCGCTGGAGACGTTGCCGCTTGATGCTTTGACCGGAGCGGCACCGCAGGAGGGCGTCGAGCCGCCTGAGACGCAATCATCTTCCGCACAGATACAGCCGCCGCAACAGAGGCCAGCCGCGGGAAAGCCCGGCAACCGCAAGCAGGGTGGCGGTGGCGGCAAGTCGAGGCCGGGCAAACAAGGCGCGGGTCAGCCAAAGGGAGACGCAGGATGAACGAACCGGTTCTGCAGCATGTGCAGGTCGTCGTGGCCGCCGCCGATCCCTTTATTTACCTGCTCACGATCTTCTTGCTGGCGTGTTTCGTTGGCTATTACGTCGTGTGGAACGTCACGCCGGCGCTGCATAGCCCGCTAATGGCCGTCACTAACGGCATTTCATCCGTCATTATCGTGGGCGCCATGCTGGGCACTGGCCTTAGCCACGGATTTTGGCCCCATTTGTTCGGCTTTCTGGCGGTGACGCTGGCCAGCGTGAACATCTTCGGCGGCTTCCTTGTCACGCAGCGCATGCTGTCGATGTTCAAATCGAAGAAGTAGGCACGCGCAATGTCCTCGACTTTTGTCTCGCTGCTGTATCTTGTCGCTGCCGTCCTGTTCATTCTCGCGCTGCGAGGGTTGTCCAGCCCTGTCACGTCCCGCCAGGGCAACCAGTTCGGTATGTCCGGCATGGCGATCGCCATCGTGGCCACCTTGGCGCGACCCGGCATGCATATTGCGGGCGTCGATCTGATCTTATTGGGCATCGCGATCGGCGGTTCGGCCGGCGCCTATATCGCCCAGAAAATTCAGATGACCGCGCTGCCGCAACTGGTCGCGGCGTTCCATTCACTGGTGGGTCTCGCCGCCGTATTCGTCGCTGCGGCGGCACTGAACGCGCCGGAAGCGGTCGGCATCGGCACGCTGCACCATATCCGCACCGAAAGCCTGGTGGAGATGTCCATCGGGCTGGCAATCGGCGCGATCACCTTCTCCGGCTCGGTCATTGCGTTTGCAAAATTGCAAGCCTTGATGAAGGGTACGCCGATCACCTTTCCCTACCAGCACTGGGTCAATCTGGGTCTGGCGATTTTTGTTGCCGCGCTAATCATCGCTTTTATCGGTAGCGGCAGCCAGACCGTATTCTGGGCCATTGCGGCGTTAGCCGCGGGCTTGGGTTTCTTGCTCATTATTCCCATTGGCGGTGCCGACATGCCGGTGGTCGTCTCGATGCTGAACAGCTATTCGGGCTGGGCGGCCTGCGGCATCGGCTTTACCATCCAGAACCTGGCGCTGATCATCACCGGGGCGCTGGTGGGGGCGTCGGGCGCGATCCTGTCCTATGTCATGTGCAAGGGCATGAACCGCAGCATCTTCAACGTGCTGCTGGGTGGTTTCGGCACCGACAGCGGCGGCGCGGGGCCTGCGGCGGCCGGCGGGATCGACCGCACGGTCAAGACCGGCAACGCGGACGATGCCGCCTTCATTATGAAGAACGCCTCCAAGGTAATTATCGTGCCCGGCTACGGCATGGCGGTGGCGCAGGCACAGCACGCGCTGCGCGAAATGGCGGACAAGCTGAAGCATGAGGGCGTCGAGGTAAAATACGCGATACATCCGGTCGCCGGCCGCATGCCAGGCCATATGAACGTGCTGCTCGCCGAAGCCAACGTGCCGTATGACGAAGTGTTTGAACTCGAGACGATCAACAACGAATTCAGTACTACCGACGTGGTCTACGTCATCGGGGCCAACGATGTGACCAATCCGGCCGCCAAGACCGACCCCAAATCACCGATTTACGGCATGCCGATCCTGGAGGTGGACAAGGCCAGGACCGTGCTGTTCGTCAAACGCTCGATGGCGTCCGGCTATGCGGGCGTTGATAACGAGCTATTTTTCCGCCCGAACACGATGATGCTGTTCGGCGACGCGAAGAAGATGACCGAGGAAATTGCGCAAGGCCTTGATCGCGCATAGGCAACAAGCCGGCCCGTCCCCACCGTCGCCTGTCATACAGGACGGTGGGACCATACCGCAGAAAAGCCGAGGGCAGAGCCCTGGCCCTAAGCTTTTGTTTGAAAGGGCATCTTTGTCGGCGTGCCGACGCACTTATTTGCCGACGATGCCTTAGAAACCTTCGCGTTCCAGCCGCTTGCGCTCCAGCTTGCGCGCCCTGCGCACAGCCTCCGCCGCCTCACGGGCCCGCTTTTCACTGGGCTTTTCGTAGTGCCGCCGCAGCTTCATCTCCCGGAAAATGCCTTCCCGCTGCATCTTCTTCTTGAGCGCCTTCAGCGCTTGATCGACGTTGTTGTCGCGAACGAGAACCTGCACTTGGCCGCCTGCTCCTTTCCCGCGCCTGACGCCCGATCCGGCCGATCCGGAACGCGCGCACGGCGAAATACCCCGGCTTTCACCTCGGGGGAACGGTGTCTATAACACAGCAAGGTGCCGGCACCCAAGGGGGTATCTGCGCGGCGATGGCAAGGCATTAGGCATGGCTATATTGAAGATCGCGCGCATGGGGCACCCGGTGCTGCTGCAAAAGGCCGAGCCGGTGCCCGATCCGGGGGCGCCTGAGATCCGCCGCCTGGTCGATGACATGATTGAGACCATGCTCGATGCACCGGGCATAGGTCTCGCCGCGCCGCAGGTTCACGTGCCGCTTCGCCTGTTCGTATTCCACTTGCCGGGCGAGCGCACCGGCCAAACCAACATTCCACCATCGGTCGTCATCAACCCGCACTTCAACCCGGTCGGCGATGCCCGGGCGCCGCGCGTCGAGGGATGCCTCTCCATTCCCGGCCTACGCGCCGCGGTCCCACGATGGGTGCGGATCATTTATATTGGCGTCAATTGCGACGGCGAGGAGGTTGGTGGCGAGGTCGACGGCTTGCACGCCAATGTCGTGCAGCACGAATACGATCATCTGGATGGCATCCTTTACCCGATGCGCGTAACAGATTTCGCCACTTTCGGGTTTAACGAGGAGTTGAGCCGGTTTCCCCCCGCCATGGATAAGGCCGCGTGATCATGCCTCCGGAACGCAGTCTCCAACGCGATGCTGTCATCGATCAAATTTTGCCATATGTGCCAGAGTTGGGCTGGACCATTGCGGCACTGCACCGCGTGGGGGGAGAAGCCGCAACCCGGCTCTTCCCAGACGGCGGCCCCGACCTTATCGAGGCCTATATCGATCTCACAGACCGACGGATGGCCGAAACAGCGGCCCCGCTGATCGCCGATCAGCGTGTGTCACAGCGCGTGCGGACATTGATCCAGGTGCGTCTCGAACTCTCCGCGCCGCACAAGCACGCGGTTCGCCGCGCGGCGCTGCTCCTGGCGTTGCCTGCAAACGCGGCACTCGCGGCACGCTGCACGGCGCGGACCATCGATGCCATTTGGCACGCGGCGGGCGACACGTCCGCGGATTTTTCCTGGTATAGCAAGCGTGCCATCCTTGCCGGCGTTTACAGCGCGACATTGTTTTTTTGGCTTAACGAATCTGCCACGCACGAGACCACGCTGGCATTCCTGGACCGGCGCCTGGCCGGCGTCGCACGGTTTTCCCGACTAACCACCCGCCTGCGGCAAGGAAGCAGTTCCTTTTTGAAAAAAAGAACCAAAAAACTCTTGCTCCCTTCTGGTGCGAACTGACAGGCATAGCGACTCTACCACGCGCTTGCGCGGCACGGCTTCTGGCTTCTACCAGAAGGGCTCCCGAATTCGCATGGTGGCGCACGTATGAAGCGAACCTTTCTAAGCAGGATTTTCGCGTTGGCCGTGCTGCTGCCGCCCGCAGCGGCGGCCGCACCGAGCGTGTTTGTAGTTAACTCCAACGATGCCGATATCAGTGTCATCGATCTCGCAAATCATCGTGTGATCAACACAATTCCGATGCTGCGCGAGCCGCATCACCTTGCGCTGAGTCCCGATCACCACTCGCTCGTGGTGGGTGACACGCGCGGCAATGCGCTGTTCTTTCTGGACCCGCGCACCGGCGCGCTGCAGCGCCGCGTGACCATCAGCGACCCTTATCAGTTGCAGTATAGCCCGAACGGCAAATTGCTTACCACGGCAGGGCTCGCGCGGAACCAGATTGACATCTACGACGCCACGACGCTGGCACTGCTGCACCGCGTGCCGGCGCGCAGCATGCCAAGCCACATCGCCTATTCGCCCGATTCCGCGGTCGTCTTCGTCAGCCTGCAAGGCACTAATCGCCTGATCGCCATACGCACTGCGGATGGCGGCGTGCAATGGAACGGCCCGGTTTGCAGCACGCCGGCCGGTGTTTTCTGGCTGAATGGCCGGGTGCTGGTCGGCTGCATGGGCGAGGCGCATATCGCGGTCGTGGATCCGGCATCGGGTCGGGTGGAGCGGGTTATCCCGACCGGACGTGGCGCGCACACCATGTTTCTGAGCCCGGACAAGCGGTTGATTTATGCCACCAACCGGGTGGATGGCACGATATCGATTATCGACGCGGCAACGCTCGAGGTAAAGCGGACACTGGACGTGCCGGGAGGACCTGACGATCTGGATTTCGCGCCGGATGGCCATGTCTGGGCAGCA